>ENA-UOOK01001912-UOOK01001912.1-fermentation-metagenome-genome-assembly--contig:-NODE-1912-length-26649-cov-11.458111_pt1 | contig 26649 bp, 30 predicted proteins | sample MGYA00245777_ERZ724023 | MGnify/ENA primary metagenome ERZ724023 (study PRJEB28704, sample SAMN03018312) | fermentation metagenome | biome: anthropogenic terrestrial biome; feature: soil... | reverse complement strand
CAGCAGGTTACGCTTATACCGCCATAAATATATTCTAATATTAAAAGATTATTTCTGATGTCTAAAATTCTGCCTGCAGTACCGAAATAAGTCGGGCATTTGAATTTGATAAACACCAATCTTCCCCTGTAATCACATAATGTTTTGCAAATATTGCAATCGTCTATATGCTTATTCATGCGCCGTCTCCTCCTCCTGCAAGTTTCCTTGTACAGATTTCAATAAGCTGCGCCTTTGCTCCACCATCATTGCTATGTCGGTAATATCACTTGGCTCTGCAGCTGCACCCGGTGTGTTATTACCAAATAAATATATTTCAAAAATATTATCACAGCAGCCGGTAAATATTACTTCGCCGTTGGTCGGTGAATCAAACAATTTTATAACGTTGTCACAAAATGAGAATCTTGTAATATATCCATCTCTGTAAATATGATCATTTGTATCGCAATTGCATACAAAGCCAATTCTTAAATATTGTCCTATATAATTTTTTAAAAAACAGCAAAACGGACAGTCCATAAATCAATTTTCACCCTTTACATAAATATCGTAGTTGATAGTACAAACTATCGACTACGATATATTATATGTCCAACCCTTATTTTTGTTAATAAAATACAAATAATCTTTAATGAGCTTTTTCGCCTGAATTATTATCCCTAAAATTTGCTTTAACGTGGGCAGAATCACAAAATGGTTTAATCTTAGACTTTCCGCAGCGGCAAAGTGTTTGTCTGTTTCTTACTTCATATACTTCTCCATCGGCTGATTCTATAGGTATATAACCTTTAACGTAAATAGGACCGCTGACATTTAATTCTTCGTCTTGCAGTATTTCTATAGAAGGCTCCAAGGTCGGTTCAATATCCTCGTTGTCTTTGGTTACTGCAAGCAATCTTCCTGCAGGGCATTCTTTAGCTGCAATGATTGCTTCTTCTCTTAGATGCTCATCATGAGATTCTTCTGTCAGTTCCCATGCATCCCCGTCGTTTCTGTGACAGAATCTGGCATAAGCACATCTGCCGTCATCTAATAAGTTAATACCGGGTCCCTCTAATATTTCAGCACGTTCCTTAAACGGTTTTTTTGAAGCGGTTTCAGTTCCGTCAAATTTAATTTTACTATGGGCTCCATCACAAAAAGGATGTTTTTTAGAGTGACCGCATCTGCAAAGCAAATAACCGTCGGTATCCGGCAATTCTTTCCCATCCCTGTATTCATATTGATTACCTTTTGGAACAATTATTTTTTCGCGTAATGGGACTTTTCCTGTAATCTTATAAGGACCATTTTTTATTATTTTTATTTTCCGTTTATCCATCAGCATACCCTTCATTTCATTATTTGTTTTAGTATAACATATATGTCAATGGTGGTGCCGGGCACCATGGAGCAAGACTTAGGTATTTATTCATTGCATTTAAGTTAAAATTAAAAAAATAGCCCTAAGGAAATAGAGCTATTTTTATTTATTTGCTTTCTTTCTTATACCAATATTCCATGAATAATGCTGTCATAACTCCAATCATACCTCCAAGCACAGCACCTATGACAGTATTAAGAGAATTGTTAGGGCTTGTTTTTTGTGTTGGAGCAACAGGAGGTGAAGCCAGATAAATATTATTTTCCACAATACCGATAACACTTGTCATAAGTTTTTCAGTTCTTCCTGTTTCATAGTATTTATTGACTGCCTGTTTTTCAACATCCAACTCCTCAAGGTACTCCATGTTCTTTTTAATTGCACTCTCAATTGAGTTTATGCTTTGTTTATTTCGAACAATGTCATTTTCAATTTTTATATAATTAGGATTAGCTGCTTCAATTGGAATTATATAATCGCTGTCACCGTTGAGGGGCGATTGAATTTCAATATTTGTTTTAGTATCTATTGTTTTTGGAGTTTGAGAAAGCAGCTCCTCATTTTTTGATAGGATTTCTTTTTGTACATCCAATTCATTTTGCAAAGATATCAGCTCAACATTAAAATAATTTATATAATAGTTGATGGTTCTTTCTTTTACCATTACATCCATGAATTCAATATAGTTTTCATACAAGGATTGTGCAAGTTTATGAGATTCATTGGGGTTATCTGCAGAAACCGTAACCGTAAAAATGTTTTGTACCGTGTTAGCCTTAGCATCAGACGTTATTATTTTTATTCTTTTATCAAATTTATCAACGCTTATTTCTTCAGAGTCATAACCCATGTCTTTAATTGTGTTAATCAGAACATCATTGCTGCGTATCAAATTAATGTACTGCTCATTAGTTGTGATAGGAAGCTTGTACTCCCCGTATCTGGTGTTGTAAATTTCAGGCATACTTATTATAATGTCAAGACTTGTCTCATATACGGGTGATAATATAAACATGCTGAATGACGCTGCAAGTATTGCAACGATCAAGGTAAAGGCTATTATTATTTTCTTTCTTTTCCACAAAGCCATTATCAGCTCTCTTAAGTCAATTTCATCATCATAATATTGTATATTATTTTGATTTTCGTTCATTATTTTCTCCTTATGGGTTTATTCATCAAATAACATACTTATTATATCAGTTTATACTCCCGTGTTCAATAAGATTTTTATCTCCATCTACTTGAAATTTTTTATCTCCATCTACTTGAAATTTTCCACGATTATTATGCTGTCCAATTCTGTAACAAATTCAAATTTCTTAGTTTCTTCAAGGGCAGCATCAATGTTTTTTCTTTCTGCTTCATGAGTAATAAATACCAAGGGTACAGTATCATTGCCGTTTTTCTGTCTTTGCACCACAGAAGCCAAGCTTACGTTATTTTTTCCGAAAATACTTGCAATGCTTCCAAGAACCCCCGGCTTATCAATAACTTCCATATTGATGTAATATTGCTTAAAACCTTTGTTTGAAATAACTGACCTTTTCTTGCTTTCATTTTTAAAGGTTAAAGAGTCTGCATTTCTTACAATATGCATTATATCTGCAAGTACTGCGCTTCCGGTTGGCAGGGAGCCTGCACCTTTGCCGTAGAACATTAATTCGCCTACCGCATTACCTTTTAAGAATACAGCATTAAATTCATTCTTAACTGTTGACAAAGGGTGAGAGGCGGGAATAAATGCAGGGTGGACACTGAGCTCAATTTTGTTTCCCTTTTTGATTCCGGCTGCCAACAGCTTGATATTGTATCCTAATTCCTTTGCATATTCTATATCTTCTTTGGATATTTTCGTAATACCTTCCTTTGGAATGTCTTTTACATATATTCTTTGTCCAAATGCTAAGGTAGACAATATGGACAGCTTGTATGCCGCATCATCACCATAAACATCCGAAGAAGGATCAGCTTCTGCAAAGCCGAGCCTTTGTGCTTCCTTTACAGCTTGGCCATAATCCAGACCATTTTCAGTCATTTGTGTGAGAATATAATTTGTTGTTCCGTTAATAATCCCAAAAATATATTCAAATTCATTTGCAGAAAGGTTATCTCTTATTGTGTTTAATATGGGAATTCCACCGCCCACGCTTGCTTCATACATAAGCTTAACATTGTTTTTTTCTGCCAATAGCTGCAGTTCTTCTCCATGGGATGCAAGAAGAGCTTTATTTGCAGTTACAACATGTTTTTTATTATTAAGAGCTGCTTTGATGTATTCGTAAGCAGGATTAATTCCTCCAATCAATTCCACTATTATATCTGCATCACTGTTTATTACTTCATATGCATCGGTTGTGTAAACTTCTTCGGGCAAGTTAATATTTCTTTTTTTATTAAGGCTGTTAACAAGAACTTTATTGACAATTAACTCTCTTTGTATGGTTTCATGTACTTTGTTTTTATTGAATTCCATAATGTTAATAAGTCCTGATGCCACTGTGCCCATGCCTAATATTCCTAATTTTACCGGTTTTAATAATTCCATTTCATCCTCCGTTGTTCTTGCTATAAATACACATGTCTTTTTAAAAAATACTATATTAATATAACACAATTTTTTATTAAGTTCAAGAAGAATTATTTATGCATATAAATAGCACCCGAACTTCTTTTCAATTCAAAGCCGGGTGCTACTTATTTGAGTTTTCTTTTCCGTATCCTGTTGGAATCACCTCATTTGTCAATCATCTATATAATCAACTTTCCCAATCTTACTTCTATTTTCATTCTTCAATAGACTTTTACTGCACTTTGAGACATTCCTACATAGAATTCTCTTCAAACAATTTGATTGCAGCGATCTTATAACTACTCACAGATTAAATTGTAAGATTTAGTACTGTTGTATAAATAATATACCCATAATAATGATGTTTAAACAGTAAACTTTGTTATAGTACATATTATGCTATATATCATTATATGTGATTACTTGGGCAAAAAATGTAGAATTTTTATGGCGAATTTTAAGAAAAAGCCTGAAAAGAATATTGACACATTTTGTCAAAATTGATATACTGAAAAAAAGGTTATCAATGAAAGGAGCAGGAATATGGGAAAATTTGTTGTTAAAGAAGTTAAGACAGGTGTTAAATTTGACTTAAAGGCTACAAATGGACAAGTAATAGCAAGCTCTGAAGTATATAAGACAAAGGCATCATGTTTGAAGGGCATTGACAGCGTTATAAATAACGCACCTGTTGCTAACGTAGAAGACCAGACAGTAGAAGATTTTAAAGTAGAAAAGAATCCTAAGTTTGAAATTTTTACCGACAAGGCAGGAGAATTCAGATTCCGTCTAAAGGCTAAAAATGGAGAAATTATAGCTACATCGGAAGGATATAAAACCATGGACAGCTGTAAAAACGGAATAGAAAGCGTTCGTAAAAACGCAGCAAATTCAACAATAGAATAGTAATACATAGGCTACGAAGAACAGCATCCGCTGTTCTTTTTTGAGCAAATAAATTTGTATGTGGAACATCGGAACCATATGTTTAAATTTTTGTTATTTCGAGTATATAATGACGTTAATAAAAAAAGAAAAAAAACAAATTATTGAGGTAATTAGATGAATTATATTTGTTCTAAATGCAGCTTAACAATGGATGTTGCGACCAAAAAGTCAAGGTGCGACTGCGGCGGTCTTTGGAAATTGGATTTTAAACCGCCAAAGTTTGACCTTTCCTTACTAGACAGAGACAACTGGAGTATTTTCCGTTACCGGGTTTTCATGCCCCTTTTAGGCAATGAGTGGGAAAATATAAGCTTGGGAGAAGGTATGACACCTGTTATACAATTTAATGAAGATGTTTTGCTTAAGATGGATTACTTCATGCCCACCTTATCTTTTAAAGACAGGGGGGCAGCAGTCTTGATATCACATTGCAAATCCATAGGAGTTGATTCAGTTGTACAGGACAGCAGCGGCAATGCAGGAAACAGTGTGGCCGCATACTGTGCGAAAGCCGGTATTGATTGTGAGATTTTTGTGCCCGAAGGTACATCACCAAAGAAAATTGATATGATTATCTCACACAATGCAAAGGTAAATATAGTTCCCGGCTCAAGAGACAACTGTGCAAATGTATGCCGAGCCAAATCGGACAGGGAAGGGAAGTATTATGCGAACCATGTGTACAATCCTTTCTTTTACGAAGGTACCAAGACATATATTTATGAAGTATATGAACAGCTTAATAGAATTCCCGAAAATATTTTTATACCCTTGGGAAACGGCACGTTATTCATCGGTATAATAAAGGCATTGGAGGAATTTATTGAAAGCAATATCATCGATAAGATGCCTCGAATAATTGCAGTGCAAAGCGAATACTGCAGCCCTTTTGCAAAAGCAGTTGAAATGAAGACCGTGAAGCCTGTAAAGGTAATACCAAAACCGACTATGGCAGAGGGAATTGCAATAGGTGAGCCTATGAGAGGCGGAGAAATATTAGAATATATATATAAGTATAACATTGAAGTTATAACAGCTCCGGAAACAAGAATTTTGGAAGCAAGAGCACTGCTTGCATCGAAGGGTATTTACATTGAGCATACAACGGCAGCCACATATGCCGCTTACATGAAATATTGTGAATTAAACGGAAGAACTCCCGCTTTGATTCCTATGTGCGGAGCAGGACTAAAGTCGGATCATTAATTAAATAAAACCATAAAAAATCACATTTCTTTGCTTTAAGAATAAAATAGTTATAGTATATAATGAAGGAAGTGATTTTTTGGCAATCAAAATATTTATAGATCAAGGACACAATCCTACAGGACTTCACAATGCAGGAGCCGTAGGCAACGGTTTATACGAAGGAGATATAAATTACCAGGCAGGAATTTATCTTGCAAATTTATTGGCTAATGATTACAGATTTGAAGTCAGGCTGTCAAGACCTACACCCACCACAGTATTGGGAACAAATACTTCAACCAGTTTAGCGGAAAGGGTGCGCATGGCAAATCAATGGCCGGCAAATTATTTTATAAGTCTTCATTGTAATGCCAATGTGAATCCTAATGTTAACGGTTCTGAAATTTATATATATCAATTTAATACGCAATCTAACTGGCTGGCACAGCATATAATGAATGGAATCGTACGGAATACACGCCTGAGAGATAACGGAATAAGAGAGAACCCATCCCTGTATGTCTTAAGAAATACACAAATGCCTGCTGTGTTGGTTGAAATGGGCTATTTGACCAATTTTAATGACTCGGTAATTTTAAGAGATAACTTATGGAATGTTGCTTATGGTATTTATTTGGGCATATTAAGTTATTTTGGCTTTATGCCTCTATGACAATAAATTTCAATTAAAGAATAGGAGAGTATCACAATAGCCACCGGCTGAGCCGGTGGTTTTGACATTTCAGCTTTCTTGAGGTCCGCCTATATTGCTTGTATTGCCGAATCTTAAATTGCGGTATATAAGAACTATTCTGTCCCAAGTGTATCTGTCAACCACTCCCGTAACATCTATTCCAAAGTACTCCTGAAATGTTCTTACGGCAAGCTCTGTCCGAGGCCCGTAGATGCCATCCGGTTCAGCCGGCGGAATACCTTCTAACACAGAAGCAATATAAGAGAGATATTGTTGAATTAAGTAAACACCCGGACCTTCCGAGCCCAACTGATATGTAATACCCGGCCACAACAATGCGGGAAGGGCAATGACAGAAGGGGGAAGCGTATTTAAAATACCCGACACTGCATTGAACATTGTAGTCCAAGTTTGTTCATCAACAAGACCTGTGATGGGTAAATTAAATGTTTTCTGGAATTCCATTATGGCAGTCCTTGTTTGAGTATTCAATACACCGTTAATATCTACCGAAGGAATAGTGTTGTAATATGCTGAAAGAACGTTGAGAAAATACTGAACAACCTGAACCCTCGGCACCACTTCCTCAGGACCTGGAGTAGGTGTATATTCAGGAATTTCGCTCAATATGATTCCTCGTGAAGTCAATTCAGCTAACCTTGTAACAGCAGCATAAATTCTTCTAATTTCGTACCATGTTGATTTATCAATAATTCCCGTAACCGGCAAATTGAATATTCCTTGAAATTGTCTTACAGCTGCCTGCGTAGCTTCATCATAGGTTCCTGCAGGATTTGGTATTCTTTGAATAGCGGGATAGTTTGTGGCTATAGTGTTCAAACGTATTTGCATCAGCAATACATAGGGGTTGTTGTCTCCTAACTGAAGAGGAATTCCGGGATATGTTTCATAGGCTTCGGCTATCGGAGTGTCTGTTTGAATATTAATGTCCGTACCATAATAATATTGAAGAATTTCATATGGAGTGTACCCCTCCTGTGCCAATGCAACCGAGCCCCACTGGAGAAGCCCTGGGCAAAAGGAAACACGACCGTCGCAAAACTGAGCATATAGCGGCTCAATTTGTCCTTGTCTTGTTATGAAGCTGTCAAAAAGCTCATCCGACAACACCGAAACACTGTCAAAAATACCTCTGTTATTCACAAATGCCTGGTCAAATCTTGTATCGTTTGTTATATCGAAATTATAACCTCGAGATCTGTACCATTCAGTGAATATACGGTTTAATGCAATGGAAGTAATAGCATAAATATTTGCTCTAAGTGCTGATTCCGGCCAAGTAGGATAAAGTTCGCTTGATGCAACATTTTTAATATAATCAAGAAAAGGAACGGTAACATTTTCAGCAGGCTCATCCGGTGCACCTAAGTGTACCGTAATTGCTGACGGAATAACTACTTGTGTGAGTCCTGGAATTTCTATACTCATAATATCACCGCCTTAATCATTTGATATGTCAATTGGACTGGGAGGAATAACAATTGTAGTTTCAGGACCTTTTATTGGACCTATTGCTGCAGGAATCATCTCAATCTGAAAATAAGTTGTAGTGTCCGGGAAAATTCTCAAATCGATTACATTAACCGTGTAATAGTTAATTGCCTGAACTCTTAAATTATAGGTAGTGAAATAATATTCACTGCTTTCAAATGGATTAAAGCGATTATATATTACAGGTAGTGTGATAAGCGGAACTTGACCGTTGGCATCAGTAATTTGATGTACTATTTCATTTTCTTTACCGCTTTCATCACGAATGTAAACAGTTACTAATGCATCCTTTACAGGCAATGCGCCGGATGCCGTAAAAACACTGACCGATAAATAGCCCACTTCCTGCTCAAAGGGCAATGAACCCGGCGGAACTTCTTCTTGAGGTGCAGGTGCCTGCTCCAAAGAAAATATATTATTCTTATTTCGAGCTTTGTAAGTTCGACCATCAAATGGATTATATCTCAAAATATTCACACCTTTCTTTTTACATACGAATAATATTATTATATGCAGGCAAAAAAAAATTGTTTATAGAGTTTTGGGGACGTGACAAAGAGATGGCAAGGGGACGGGGGGAGTGTCATTACCAATTAATATTTTCAGGTTTTCTTAATGCTTGATGCTTTAGTATAGGTACGTTGTATTTTTCTCCTAAAGCACGTACCACATCCTTATAGCACCCCTTTAATTTATCGTGAAAAACAATTGCATCAATTCCGCCTATAATGGCATCTACACATGCAGATGCTTTTTCTATGCCGCTTTCTCCCTCGTACTCACCTGAAACAAGCCATTGATTTGCAATTATGTGGGAAACACCGAAGAATTCATTCTCATTCCAAGATGTGTGGACTGCTTCTGCAAAATTCGGATCAAAATGTACTCCTCCAACGCAAAGAAGATTATGAAGCTTTATGCCATCAATATCATCATCAAATATGTGAAGCAAGGAAAGGGCAAGAACCCTGCAAGCATCCATATTTGCCCAGCTTTCCGGCTCGCTGCCTATTTCTATGTCTACTATAGGTACACGATATTCCAAAAGAAGCTCAGGGTCTCCTTCTCCCTCATAAACACCTGACCAATGGGTTGCTTCAGTTACTACGCTGAAATCCAACCCGGCTTCTTTTCTTAATTTTTCCATAGCCCACATAAGATTGTGCATATATAAAGGGTTTGCAGGTCCGTAACATCCTGAATTAACATCTCCGATACTATGTACGGTGATAACCTTCTCAAGTGCATTTACACCTTCGTGCCATGTAATCATTCCTGACATATCAAAATCAGAAAAATACTTGTTCATATCGGGAAGATACCTTTGGTAATCCCTGCATAATGCAATTTCTGTAGGAACAAAATAGAATTCATTATTTTTTTTATCAGTATATTTATAGACTTCTCTTCCGTCAAAGGTAAAGTCAACCTTATTATCCAAGTATCCTTCTTCTTTAAGTATATCCCAAACCAGGTAACTCACATAACCCCAATCATGATTGTCACAGATGTAATATACGGCTTTTTTAGCTTTTGTCATTATGTCACTCCTCTAAGAATTATTTTAACTTGTATTATACCACTTTTTTGGAAATTGACAAATACTTTTTGATGACAAAGGGATGTGACAAGGGGACGGGGGGGTGCTGTCATCAACCTCTTTCTAATGCGTTATATAAGCTCTGCAATGGTATCTCCCATTTCAACAGTGGAAATTATGCGGTCTTCTTTTTTTGCAATGTCTGCTGTTCTGTATCCTTTAGACAATGCATTTTTAACTGCACTTTCTATATTTTCAGATTCTTCCTGAAGAGCAAATGAATATTTCAACATCATTGCTGCTGAAAGTATTGCAGCTATGGGATTTGCTTTTTTCTTACCTGCAATATCAGGAGCAGAACCGTGAATTGGCTCATACATGCCGTAATTCTTTCCCAATGATGCAGAAGGCAGCAAACCGATGGAACCGGTTATCATGGCTGCTTCATCGGAAAGGATGTCGCCAAACATGTTTTCCGTTGCTATCACATCAAATTGTTTAGGATTTGCAACAAGCTGCATTGCTGCATTATCAATATACATGTGATTTAACTGAACGGAAGGGTATTCAACAGCTGTCTCTTCAAAGGTTTTTCGCCATAATCTTGAGGTTTCCAACACATTTGCCTTGTCTATGCTGGTCAGCCGTTTATTTCTTTTCTGTGCTGCCAAAAACCCTACGTGAGCTATTCTTTCTATTTCATACTTGCTGTATTCCATTGTATCTGCAGCCTTATCTTTTTCTGTGTATTTTTTACCGAAATATATTCCTCCGGTAAGCTCCCTGATAATTAAAATATCTAAACCTCCTTCCACTAAATCCGGCCTTAAGGGACATGAATCTTTTAATTCATCGAATATTACGGCAGGGCGAAGGTTGGCATATAAGCATAATTCTTTTCGCAGTTTAAGAAGTCCCTGCTCAGGTCTTTCATTGCCGGGGAGGTTATCCCACTTAGGTCCTCCCACTGCACCAAACAACAACGCATCAGAGGTTCTTAAGATGTTTAATGTTTCTTCGGGAAGGGGAGTACCTTTCTCATCAATTGCTGCTCCGCCGGCTAATGCTTCCATGTATTGAAAGTTATGTCCATATTTTTTCCCTGTCTTATCCAAGACTTTTATTGCTTCATCAATTATTTCAGGTCCGATACCGTCACCTTTTATCACTGCAATTTTATAATCCACTGTTGCTACCTCCTAATTTATTTTTCGCGTATTCTACAAGCCCGTCACATTTTATTATTTGCTGAATAAATTCAGGAAAGGGCTCAGCCTTGTATTCTTCCCTTTTTGTTATATTGGATATTACACCTGTTTCAAAATCTACTGAAATTTCATCTCCTGCATCTATTCTGTCAGCTGCAGACTCACATTCAAGTATTGGAAGTCCTATGTTGAATGAGTTTCGATAAAAAATGCGTGCATAGCTTTTGGCAATTACACATGATATTCCGGCTGCTTTTAAGGCAATGGGAGCGTGCTCACGGGAAGAGCCGCAGCCAAAGTTTTTCAAAGCAACAATTATATCTCCATTCTTTACTTCATTAATGAAATTTTTATCTGTATCCTCCATGCAGTGCATTGCCAATTCCTCTGGAGCGGTTGTATTTAAGTGCCTTGCAGGAATTATTGCATCAGTGTCTATATCATTTCCGTATTTAAATGCTTTTCCTTGTACTTTCATCTTAATCCTCCAATTCAATTTTATCAGGACCTGCTATCATTCCCTTAATTGCCGATGCTGCAGCAACAGCAGGACTTGCAAGATAAACTTCCGACCCCGGGTGGCCCATACGTCCTGTAAAGTTTCTGTTTGTTGTAGCAACTGCTCTTTCACCCTCAGCAAGTATTCCCATATAGCCGCCTAAACATGGTCCGCATGTGGGAGTGCTTATTACTGCACCTGCATCTATAAATATTTCAGCCAAACCCTCTTGAATACACTGTTTGTATATTTTTTGGGTTGCAGGAATAATAATTGTGCGAACCTGAGGATGAACTTTTTTATTTTTTAATATATTTGCAGCGGTCCTCATATCTTCAATTCTCCCATTTGTGCAGGAGCCGATTACAACCTGATTTATTTCAACATTTCCAACCAAGTCAATTGAGCTTGTATTCTCAGGCGAATGGGGAAATGCTACCATAGGCTTTAATTCATTTAGCTCAATGTTTATTACTTCATCATAGACAGCATCATTATCTGCTTCAAAACTGGTATATTTTTTGTTTGAATGTCCTTTCAAATATTCGAGGGTCTTTTCATCTACAGGGAAGATTCCGTTTTTGCCGCCTGCTTCAACTGCCATGTTTGCAATTGTAAAGCGGTCATCCATGGATAATTCTTTTATACCTTCACCGGTAAATTCCATGGATTTGTAAAGGGCGCCGTCAACTCCTATTTTACCTATTATATAAAGAATAATATCTTTGCCGCTTACCCATTTGTTTAATTTACCCTTTAAATTAAATTTAATTGCGGATGGAACTTTAAGCCACATTTGTCCTGTTGCCATTGCCGCTGCCATATCCGTGCTGCCGACACCTGTCGAAAATGCGCCCAATGCACCATAGGTGCATGTGTGAGAATCCGCCCCTATTACAGCATCTCCGGCAGCTACCAATCCCTTTTCGGGCAAAAGTGCATGCTCAATGCCCATTTGACCTACATCAAAGAAATTAGTAATACTTTGCTCCCGGGAAAAATTTCTGGATATTTTGCATTGTTCCGCTGATTTAATGTCCTTGTTTGGAGCAAAGTGGTCTAATACTATTGCAATTTTGTCTTTATCAAAAACATTTATTGCACCCATTTTATTAAATTCCTTAATTGCAACGGGAGCAGTAATATCATTTCCTAATACCATGTCCAAGTTTATTTCAATAAATTGTCCGGCTGTTACCTCTTTTAATCCTGAATGAGCAGCCAAGAGCTTTTGTGTCATTGTCATTCCCATTTTAATGTGCTCCTCCTTTTGCATATGTTTTTGGAATATCCACTATTTGTTTTGATACCAATGCTTCTATGTCTTTATCGTATACAACCTTTTTCTTGTCAGCTAACTCTTTGAAATCTTTAAATGTTTTGTTTATTTCTTCTTGACTCAGCTCATATCCTAATTGTTTTAATTTTTCATTGAAGGCATGTCTGCCTGAATGCTTGCCTAAAACCAATTTGTTTGTTTTAAGGCCTATTGATTCCGGAGTCATAATTTCATAGGTTTCTCTGTTGTTTAATACACCATGCTGATGAATTCCAGCTTCATGAGCAAAGGCATTATCACCTACAACTGCCTTGTTTGGCTGCACTTTGATTCCGGTAATTTGAGTTAATAAACTGCTGCTTCTAAATATTTGCTTAGCATCTATCCTTGTATCTGCATTTAAAATATCCTTTCTTACCTTCAATGCCATCACTATTTCCTCTAATGCTGCGTTTCCCGCTCTTTCTCCAATACCGTTAACGGTGCATTCAATTTGAGTTGCTCCTGCTTTTATTGCTGCAATCGAATTAGCTGCTCCAAGCCCAAGGTCATTATGGCAGTGTACTGAAATATCAACTGTTTTTAATGCCGGACATCTTTCTATAATGGCAGTGATGAAATTATAATATTCATCCGGCATTGTGTATCCCACTGTATCCGGGATATTGATTGTGGTGGCACCTGCTCTAATAGCTTTATCAAATACCTTTGAAATGAAGTCCACATTGCTTCTTGTTGCATCTTCAGCTGAGAATTCTATATCTTCGCATTTTGATTTGGCATAAGCGACCATCTCTTCCGTTGAGCGGAGTACTTCTTCTTCGGTCATCTGTAATTTGTATTTCATATGCAAAGGAGAAGTTGCTAAAAACACATGAATCCGAGGGTGTGCTGCATACTTTAAACTTTCCCAGGCTTTGTCGATATCTTCCTTGTGTGCCCTTGCTAAACTTGCAACTATGCAGGTTTTAATACTTTTAGAAATTTCTTGTATTGAATGCAGGTCCCCCGGTGAAGCTGCTGCAAAACCTGCTTCGATAATATCTACATTCATTCTTTCCAACTGCTGCGCCATTTCAATTTTTTCTTTTAAATTCATGCTGCATCCAGGTGATTGTTCACCATCTCTTAATGTTGTGTCAAAAATTTTGATAATCCTTTCCATTTTCTTCTCTCCTTTTTCAGTTATGTTATTTGTATTTAATGATTTGTTATTTTCCCACCTTAGGTTTATTTGGGTGGAGGGGGCGCAGGCTCGTTCACCAATCGCAGGCTTCATCACCAATAAAAAAAACCGCCCATGAAGCAAGCATATGCTTCAGGGACGGATCATTCCGCGGTACCACCCAAATTGTCTTTCTATATTTATATATAAAAAAGACCTCTCATTTCAGATTCTAACAAATCTTAGCCTGTAACGGGGCATACGTATTTTCCTACTTAATTCAGAAAATCAGCTCAGGAGTGAGTGTGTTTTCATGACAGTATCGGCTTTCACCAACGCCGACTCTCTGTGACTTGTCATACTGAAAAGTTTTTTCTCCTTCAAAGCTTTTAGTTAATTTTTACGATGATAACACTTTTTAAAATTCTTGTCAACTAAAATTTTTTTTGTAAAAATTGGATGGGAAGAAGCTGGATTATTTAAAAGAAATAGAATAAATATCTATATATATTTATTGTTATGGTATATAATAGGTGACAAGGGGACGGGGGTCCCCCGTCACCTTGTCACGTGAAAGGAAGTATTATGAAAATTAGAAGAAGTACAATAAATGATATTGATGAAATTTTAAAGATATTTGAAGATGCAAGGAATTTTATGAAGGATAGCGGAAATCCAAATCAATGGAAGGATAGTTACCCTGAAATTGCATTGATTAGAAGTGATATTGAAAATAAAATCAGTTTCGTATGTGTTGATGAAGGTAAAATTGTTGGAGTTTTTGTTTATTTTGAAGGTACCGAGCCTGACTATGCAGATATTTACAGTGGGAAATGGCTTAATGATGAACCTTACGGAGTGGTTCACAGGATTGCTTCTGCAGCCGGCAAACGAGGTGTTGCTTCCTTTTGTTTGAATTGGAGCTTTGGACAATGCCGCAATCTAAGGATAGATACTCATCGTGACAATATTCCCATGAACAATTTATTAAATAAAAACGGCTTTGTCCGCTGCGGAATAATTTATATAGAAAATGGCGATGAAAGAATAGCATATCAAAAAGTCGACATTGAGTAATAAATAGAAAAAAAATATTTAAAAAGTACTTGACAAAGCTTATTATATAGTTTAAATTAAGTAACAATTAAATAAATTCTCATCAAGAGAGATGGAGGGAACGGCCCGTTGAAGTCTCGGCAACCTACATATCAATGTAAGGTGCTAATTCCGGCAAAGATTGCTTTGAAAGATGAGGGGACGGCCAATAATCAATTTTCCTCTCTTCATCGGAGGATTTTTTTTATAGGAATGGAGACACACCGATAGAGGTATGGGGACACACCTTTATTATAAGATAGTCTTTGAGGGAAAAGGAATGTCCCCAATTTGTGAGACTTTGAGGTCAGTCCATGAAGGAATGTCCCCGTAAGAGGAGGAAATCATGAAAAATAATTTTAAACTAGAAACAGCGTTGGTACAGTCATTAGAAGAATTTAAGGAAGGTGAGCCAAGGGTCTACCCTTTAGTGCAAAGCACTACATATAATTACAAGGACCCTGATTTTGTGGCGGGTCTATTTGACTTAACCGAATCAGGTCACATGTATTCAAGAATAAGCAATCCTACGGTGCAGGCTTTTGAAAATAAGATGGCTCTGCTTGAAGGCGGAGTAGGAGCTGTTGCAGTATCTTCAGGCATGGCAGCCACAACAATGGCCATAACCAACATATGCAACTCGGGAGACCATGTAGTTGCCTTATCAACAATTTACGGCGGGACATTTACATTGCTGTCATCAAGCCTTAAAAAACTAGGCATAGAAACAACATTTTTTGGTCCTGACAGCACTGAAGAAGAAATTCTGTCCTTGGTTCAGGATAATACTAAATTAATATTCGGAGAAACAATAGGTAATCCGGGAATGAATGTATTGGATTTTGAAACAATTTCAAATGCAGCCAAAAAAGCAGGTCTGCCATTTGTTGTTGACAATACAATTGCAACTCCTTATCTTTGCAGGCCAATAGAGCATGGCGCAAACATAGTTGTACATTCAACCACCAAATATATTGACGGCCAGGCAACATGTATGGGAGGAGTAGTGATAGATGCCGGAAATTTCAAATGGGATAACGGCAGATTCCACGGACTTGTTGAGCCTGATCCAAGCTATCATGGATTAAGTTACTATGAAACATTCAAAGAACAAGCGTACATTACGAAGGCAAGAACTCACATACTCAGGGATTACGGTGCAGTGCTCAGTCCGTTTAATGCATTTATTAATTTGAGAGGTCTTGAAACATTGCATGTGAGAATGGACAGACACTGTGAAAATGCCCTAAAAGTGGCAGAGTTTCTCGAAGGACATGAAAATGTATTATGGGTAAATTATCCATGGCTTAAGAGCGGTAAATATTATGAAAATGCTGAGAAATATCTGCCAAAGGGAGGCAGCGGAATGATTCTGTTCGGAATAAAGGGCGGAGCAAAAGCAGGAAGAGAATTTACCAAGAAATTAAAGTTTATAAATAATGTTGTCCACCTTGGCGATGTAAGAACATGCGTGCTTCATCCCGGCAGCACCACTCACAGACAGCTTACGGATGAAGAACAAATCAAAGCCGGTGTAATGCCGGAAGCCATAAGATTAAATGTGGGCATTGAAAATATTTATGATATTATAAATGATATTAAATCTGCACTTGAATAGAGCTTGAAAGGAAGATGCAATATGCCAGTTATTATACCTGTAGATTTACCGGCTTACAAAACAATGGAACAAGAAAATATTTTTGTAATGAGCAGAGAAAGAGCTGAAACCCAAGATATCAGACCCTTGGAAATTGCATTGGTCAATTTGATGCCTACAAAAATAGATACTGAAACACAGTTTGTCAGACTGCTTTCAAACAGCCCCATACAAATAAATGTGGAATTGATTCATACAGAAACTTATAAGGCTAAAAATATTGTACAGAGCCACATGAAACACTTTTATAAAAGTATTAATGATGTTAAACATAAAAAGTATGATGGTATGATTATTACCGGAGCTCCGGTAGAACTTCTTGAATTTGAAGAAGTGGATTATTGGGAGGAGTTAAAACAGATATTAGAATTTTCCCATAGAAATGTTACATCTGCAATGTATATATGCTGGGGAGCGCAAGCTGCACTGCATTACTTTTACGGACTTGATAAAAGAGAACTGCCGGCAAAGGTGTTCGGAGTGTTTGAACATGAAAAGAAACACGATACATGTATGCTTTTAAACGGTTTTGATGATGTGTTTTACGTTCCTCATTCAAGGCACACCGAAGTAGCAAAGGAAGATATTTTGTCGGTGGATGAGCTTATTATATTAGCGGAATCTGAAGAAGCAGGAGTTCATATTGCGGTTACCGATGATTACAGCCGTATATTCATTATGGGACATTCCGAGTATGACCCCTTAACATTAAAAAAAGAATATGACAGAGATGTAAGTCAGAATAAGCCCATAAATATTCCTAAGAATTATTATCCCGGCGATGATCCTTCAAAACCACCTTATGTAAAATGGAGAAGCCATGCTAATTTGCTTTTTAAAAATTGGATAAATATAATTTACCAGGAAACACCTTATGATATAAATAAAATAGGAACGAAAGGCAGAGTTTTCTTTTAAAAATCCCTATTGTTTTATTAAATTTCATCTGATAAGATTAAATCAGATGAAATTTTTTTATTAAAAAATAAAGCGGAGGGAATATGAAAACTAAATTAACGGAACTTTTAAATATTAAATATCCCATACTGCAGGGTGCAATGGCTTGGATATCTGAAGCCCGCTTGGCTGCAGCTGTTTCAAATGCAGGAGGCGCCGGTATTATCGGCACCGGAGGAAGAGAGCTATCTTGGGTTAAGGAACAGATTGGGTTAGCTAAAACATTAACAGATAAACCTTTTGGTGTTAATGTGGTATTGATGGATGATGACAAGGAAGAAAAAATTGACTTAATTTGCAATGAGAAAGTATCCTTTGTAACATTGGGAGCAGGAAATCCCGTTCCTTATATTGAAAAATTCAAAAATGCCGGAATAAAGGTTATTCCTGTTGTGCCTAATACTAAATTGGCTAAGCGGGTTGAAGATAACGGTGCGGATGCTTTGATAATAGAGGGTATGGAAGCGGGAGGACATATAGGAAAGTTAACAACGCTATCATTGATGACTCAGGTTATTCCTGAAATAAATATTCCTGTTATTGCTGCAGGAGGGTTTGCCGATGGCAGAGGTTTAGCTGCTGCATTGGTAATGGGAGCTTCGGGTATTCAAGCAGGAACAAGGTTTTATGCCTCAAAGGAATGTGCTGCTCATATAGATGCTAAAAACGCTATAGTTGCTGCAGGGGATATGGGTACGGAAATAACCGGTTATCTTTCCAACCATTCTATAAGGAGCTTAAAAAATAAGGCTACTGATAAGTATATTGAGTTGGAAAAAGCAAATGCTCCTGCTGAAGAGCTAAGTAAATTAAGAGCAGGAAAAGCAAGAAGTGCACCTGTGGAAGGGGATGTCGAATGGGGTCTTATTCAAGCAGGTCAAAGCTTGTCTGTTATAACTTCAATTAAAAGCTGTGAGGAGATTATTAATGACTTCATTAGAGAAGCAGAGGAAGCATTAAGCAGGGTGCCAGGCACCAAAAAGTAAACTTATCTGTAACGATTATATTTCAATATTTACAGTCACCGCAACATAAATCCTTGGAGCAGAAAAACCTAAAAAGTAAACTTATTAGCCTGAAATTATGACAGCACCCCCGTCCCCTTGTTATCCGTTCCCTTGTCAGGCAAATGAGTTTGCAATAAAGTTTGAATTGTGATAACATAGAGCTATAAGAATCATAGAAGGTGGAAATACAAATGGATTTAATAAATAAACAAGTTATGCATAAAAGCTTTGGTAAAGGGAACATAGTTGATTGTAATGATGATTATGTGGTAGTACAATTTAAATCAGGAAACAAGGACTTTGTTTATCCCGATGCATTTGAAAAATATCTGTCATTGGTTGATAAAAAAGCAGCTGATTCAGTGGATAAAATTCTCGAAAAATTAGAAACAGAGCGGGAAATTGAAGAACAGAGAATTGAAGAAGAAAAAGCAATTGAACTTGAAGAGCAGAAGCGTTTATTAAGGATAGAAAAACTAAAAAAGCACAAAATTCATGACTCCTCCCAGGTTGCTTTTAATTGTAAGGAAGAGGAATTGGAGACTGTTTTTGCTGATTGGAAGATATTTACCGGAAGAATAAAAAGCGGTGTCAATAAAGACAGGATAAACAAATTGGTTCGAGTTCAGCAAAATAGTGCATGTCTTATAACATCAAAGGGTATGGGTGCATCTGAAAAGGACAGATATATAACAGGGTTTTTTATGGTGGATGAAGGTTTTGCCGGCAGAATATGTGAAGATGGATATATTCAGGCCCATGCGGATTACAGAATTAAGCTTACTGAAGAGGAACAAAGGAAAATGCCTTTTTGGAAGTATTATGTAAATCAAAGATATCCTGACAATATGACCTGGTCAGGCAGATATCGTTATTTTGATAATGTAGTAATGGCTCAGATTTTAAAAGATATTGTATCATTAAAGAGTGGCCAGCAAGATGACTCACAGGAATTTTTTGATTATTTTTGTTTGGTTAATCAGATAGAAGAAAAAGATATACCGATGCCTGATGGTCCGTTAATGCGTTGTTTGTAAAATCAATTAAGCTTGTACGAGGGAGAGCCTATGAAATATCCTAAACCGACTATTTTTATGTCACATATTCATGAAAATAAAGTATTGGCATTGATTATCAAAGAGTTAATTGACACGATTTTTGAAAATGCATTAAATATATTTGTTTCATCAGATTCTGAAAGCATTGAGTTAGGCGATGAATGGATGATGAATATAAATAACGGATTGAAACAATGTGACATTATGCTTCTCATATGCAGTCCTGAATCAATCTACCGTCCTTGGATTGCATTTGAAGCAGGAGTTGGATGGTCAAAGGGAATAAAAGTAATTCCATTGTGCTGCTTTGGCTTAACCATCAGCAGTCTGCCCTTGCCTTTCAACCGCTGGCAGGCAGCTAATGCAAACAGGGAAGACAGTTTAAACCGGCTTATGAAAATCATCGCTAAAGAGTTTGAGCTTAAATACAATGAAGTAAGGTGGAAAGATACTGTTAAAGAATACAGTTTAATGATTAAAGGTATAGAAGACGGGGCTTAGTATACTGATTATATATAATTATTGGTGCAACTTTATAAAAGAATATTGTATATGAAAAATGGGATGATTCACTTGAAAATTAAAAGAATCGTCCCTGAAATTTTTTGTCGAAAGTGTTTGCATATGTTGCTGTATTGTGTTAATATTAAATAAATCAAATATAACTTCAACCGATAACGGCAAAGCTAATGAAAGTTAGTGACGCAAAGCTAAGAGGGCCTTTAAAATGGCAGCCAGCTTCCGAAGGAAGTTTTTTACGTTCCTTCTTCATGGTTGAAAAGGAGGGTAAGATGAAAAAAAGATTAAAAAAAGCTTTATCTATGGTTTTAATTATGATCTCTATTTTGGCTTTATTTGCACAATCAGCATTTGCATTCATTGAAGGTTTTTCAGACGAAATTGATAAGGCAAATGAGAAAATTTTAGAAGCAGTAGAGAAAACACAGGAAAAGGCAGCAGAAGAAGCTCTTAAAGGTAATAAGAGCGAAGAAGAATTTAACGAGTATTTAGACAAGTTAATTGAAAAATTAAAAGACAAGACAGAAAAAACAGCTGAAAAATTAATTGAAAAAGCTGCTAAAGAAGGCGTTACAATTGAAAAGACATACAAAGTATTTATTATTTACGACAGAGAAGTAGAGATAGACCCTTTTTACGCACATTAATTAAAATCGGGAATGCAAATTTGCATTCCCGATATATTAAAAGGTTAACTATTTTGAGATACTGTGATAACCGATATGGGAGCAGAAAATATGGACGGATTATTTATTTGTAAGGACAAAAAATACATAGATCAAGTTATAGGCACTTCAACTTTAAGTTTGCTTGCCAAAAAGGATAATTTTGAAGTTATGCTGTATGAAATAAAGGCTGACCGGCCTAACAGCATCACTCCCGGCGATTTCCCGGATTTAATGGAGTTTTATTATATTGCAGAGGGAGCTATTGAAATTGAAGACGGCAGCACTTTAGTAAAGCTCGAAAAGGGAGATTATTTTTATGTCAGCAACATCAAAGAAACAGTGCCTGTAAAAACTATAGAAGATACCAAGATGTTATATATTTCTTCCCAACCGGTTTACAATCTTTTATATACATATTCTGGAGAGCTTCGAAGTCTTTTGGATAAATCTGAACAAAAAGACTTATATACTCATAATCACAGCAACCGCGTACAGGTTTTATCCGTTAAAATTGTTCATAAACTTGGTCTTTCAAGTGAAATGAATTATAATATCGCCCTGGCATCATTGTTTCATGATATCGGGAAGTTTTTTATTCCTGATGAAATACTTAATAAGCCGACAAGATTAAGCGATGAGGAATTTAATTATATAAAAATGCACAGTACGTACAGCTCTGAGCTTCTTAAGGGGAAGTTTATCGATGACATTGCTCATATTGTAGAGGAGCACCACGAAAGACTTGACGGTTCTGGATACCCCAAAGGTTTAAAGGGAAATCAAATACGAATTGAAGCAAGAATTATTGGCGTGGCGGATTCATATGATGCCATGACTACAGACAGAGCTTATCGCAGTGCAATGACTCCAAAAGAAGCCATTGAGGAATTAAAATCTTTGGCAGGTAAGACTTATGACAAAGATGTGGTTTTTGCCTTGGAGAAAGTATTAATTGATGAAGGGGCATTATAACAGCATCAGTCTAAGGGTCTTAGACTGATGCTGTTTTTTCATAGTTACCTAAGGGCGACGCCAGCAGTGGTTTTCTTCTTCTTCTTGAGCATCTTCCAATAATTCAAGCAGACACTCAAATACACATTCGCAGTCGCATCTTCTTTGAGTACCGCCACCGGGACTTACAGAGTTACGATGGCAGCAGTGATTATTATCATTATTATTTACTGCATCTTCCAGTAATTCAAACAAGCATTCAAATACACATTCACATCTTCTTAAAGTACCGCCGTTTGGACTTACTTGGTTATTTTCGCATTTACGGCCGAAGTCGCCGCCAACATTATTATTTCTACAGCTCATAAAAACACCTTTTCATATATAATTTAGGGTCAAGCCCAATATTATACTATTCTTTTTATGAAAAAGTGTGATAACTTGTCTGCGTGATTTTCTGCATTATTTTCTGGCCATGGGGTCTGTTAATATTTCGTAGCCTCCTGTTGCAGCCACCGTTATTAATATGGCATTTATAATTGTCATTACAATGCCTTGTGCGTTTCCTCCCTGGCGTGCAAATAAAAATGTAAGTATTAATGCAATTATAAAGCTGTAAACTCTTACATATGAATCACCGAATTTCTTTTTTACAAGAAATTTGGTGAATTGTACTATCAGCATTGTGGTTGCAGTAAGACCTGCAAAGGTAGTCAGAATATCCAAAGTCATGAAATCATTAAACATATATCCACCTCTTTTCATTTTTAGTAGATTATATGCATCATTATCAAGAATATGAAAGGACGGAGGGGCTGACTCTGAAAAATAGGGTTAGGGCTTCTCACAGTCTCCCTGCACAATAGGGTTAGGGCTTATTTATGTTCTCCGTCTGGGAAATGAGCATTCCTGCAAGCATTAGGGCGCATCCAAAGTATCCTCTTAAAGGCATTGTCTCTTGCAAAAGCAGTATTCCTCCTATTGCTGCAAATACAGCTTCCATGCTTAAGGCAATGGCTGCATGAGAGGGGTTGGCATATTTTTGACCTACAGCCTGCAATGTGTATGCAACACCTGCCGACATTATACCTCCGTACAATAACGGAACGATGGCATCGATAATTGCGCTCATATTTACATCTTCAAAAATAAAGGCAGTTATCAAACTTAAAACTGAGCATGTAGCAAATTGAGCACTGGATAGTTTTATTGCATCCACTTTCTTAACGAATCTATCTATTACTTGAATGTGAGCTGCCCAGAAAAATGCTCCTATAATTTGAAGAAAGTCACCGAATTCAATGGTAAAGCCTTCGTTAATACTCAAGAAATAAAGTCCTGCGGCTGCTGTTAAGGCACCGCTCCAAGTAGTGGAACGGGTTTTTTGTTTTAAAAATATTCCTAATATAGGCACTAATACTATGTATAAACTTGTAATAAATCCCGCTTTTGCTGCAGTGGTATAAATAAGTCCAACTTGTTGAAGAGATGCTGCAATGTACAATATGCTTCCTGCAATAATTCCTGATTTTATAGTTGTTTTAATGTCTGCATCTACTCTTTCGGGGGAATTTTCCAATTTTGAGCTTTTGCCAAAAAAATAAATTACCGGCAGCAGTGATATACTTCCCATGGCAAATCTTATGCCGTTAAAAGTAAATGCTCCTAAATAATCCATACCTACACGTTGTGCAACAAATGCAAATCCCCAAATAGCTGCTGTCAGCAGCAAAATAAATACTGCCTTGATTTCTTTTGATATCATAATAATTCCCCCTTACTCAGTAATAACAATATATTAACACAAAAAGCAAATTATTGGAATAGTAATTTTACCATAACAGGCGGCTCCCTTATTATTCCGTAACTGTTCACTTTATGGCATAAATGAACAGTAACTTCTTAGTTTTTTTACAGCATTGCTTTTCATATTTATAACCTGCCGATATTTTAAATTTAATTTATCCGAAATTTCTTGTATTGAAGCTTCTTGATAGTAAAACAAGTTTAAAACTGTCTGCTCTTTTTCAGACAATTCATTCATGCATTTATACAGTTCATCTTTCTCTTCTTTCAGTATTACCATTGATATTTGATCTTGTCTATTACTTTTTAATTCCTTTCCCGTGGAGTTTAAATATTCAATACTTAATGTGCTTTTTTTAATGCTTTTCTTATAATAGTTTTTATAGAAATAATGCAGTCTTATTTTAACGTATTGAAGAAAATGAACATTTTTTTTTACATCATAATCTTTCAATGACCTAAGAATTATAATATATCCTTCATGCAGCAAATCCTCCGCAAGAGGATTGGAAGGTTTATAATATTTATAAATATTTTTATAAATGAGCGGGTTTAGTCTTTTAAGCAACATTTCCTGATAAATCTTGTCCCCTTTTAGGGATTCCTGAATAATATAGTTAATGTCAGAGTTCATTTTCATCACCCTTGTATTTATTATACTTGCTGAATGAAACAATGCATAAATGGCAATGACCAAATACAGTCATTGGAATTGAGCAAATTCCGAAAAGCTGAAATGTTAAAAGCTCAATCAAATTTTATTTAAAGGAAATGAAAATATATGAAAAATAATATAAAATTCAACGAAATAGAAGCAATGCTGCCCGTCTACGTGAAAGATAAAGGAAACTGCACGGAAATCATAACAAAAGAGGCATCTTTTATAAAAATTGCAACAATTGAAACATGTACAAAAAAATTAGCAGACTATTATAATATAAGCCTATATCACAATCGTATAAATTATGGACAAGAGTTGGGAATTACCAATAAGGTCCCATTGGTCGTAAATGAGAATCTTATTTATATCTACATTAATGTACGAGAACCTATGTTTGCTCACGATGCTGCCTACGGATTATTTGATGTAAATTCTATAGAAAATGTATATGATGATGAAGGCAAGGCGGTAATTGAAATGAAGTCCGGGAAAATGGTTAAAACGAGACAAAGTGTTAAATCTTTGAAAAAAGGTATGCTTAATGCAAGAATTGCCAAAGATATTTACAAAGAAAAACACAATAAATGAGATGCGAAAAATAATAAAATACTAGAAGTGACAAGGGGACGGGGGAAGTGTCATCAAATGTCCAGCGAGAACCGTCCCCTATGGGTGTCCCCTATGGGTGTCCCCTATGGTGAGCGGGTATTTTTATTATTTTTAATTGCTGTGCCCGGGATGACTGCTAAGCTGCAATGACTATGATGTCATATTTAAAATCCGTTGGACATATAATATTTTGAGGGGGGAATGTTCATGGATGAAAAGACATTGCAAAGTTTGGTACTTGAAAATAAAGAAATTTTAAATGTCACCGGTGTTGAAGGAGTAGATAACTTTAATGATGAAACAGTTGTGCTTATAACTACAAAAGGAAGGCTTACCATAAAGGGAGAAAATTTAGCCATAAGCAAGTTAAATGTTGATGAAGGCAAGCTTATGGTAAAAGGCATCATTAATTCTCTTGTTTTCTCAGAATATGAAGGACAGAGAGAAAAAGTAAGCTTAGTAAAGAAATTGTTCAAATAATATGGACTATTTACCTTATTCTCAGGAATACATGCTTGCAGTTTCCATAATGGCAGGCGTGTTTCTTGGTTTTATATGGGATATTTACAGGCTTATAAGGCATTATGGCAAGTTTAAAACAGCAGGAACTGTTATAGGTGATATTTTATATTGGATAATCAGCATAATATTAAGCACCCGGTTAATTCTCGACATCAGTTACGGCAACGTCAGGTTTTTTATTCTGATGGGATTTTTAACAGGTGCTCTTTTGTATTTCTATGGAACAAGCAGATATGTTTTAAAGCTGTTCATATTTATAATTGACTCGATTTTAAAAGTTATAAAAACAGTTTTTCATCTTTTAATAGACCCGGTCAAATTTATAATAAGAAAAATAAAGAGCTTAATAAAGAGCTTATTGCATCCTGTGAAGCTAAAATACACTGCAATTAAGAAAAAACTTAAAAAAAGATACAAATTTTTGAAATTCAAATTAAAAAAGGTTTCCAAAAATAGAAAAATGATATATAATAGGAAAAAACGGCAAAGGCGCAAAAGAGGCAAAAGAGGTATGGGGACACACCTCTAGTATAGGGTGAATCTTTGCGGGCAGAGGAATGTCCCCAAATAGCAAAAAAAAGAAGAAAGGAGTAGTCCTTAGGTGAACGAAGAACAAAGAATCATAGAGTTAAAGAAAAAGATTAATCATTATGATTTTCGTGAAAAGGAAAGAGAAATAAAAGAACAAAAAAGAATTAATAAAATGACTGCTCCAATAAAGAAAAAGAGAAAATTCAATGTTATAAATTTTCTGTTTTTAGTATTTGTTATGTATTTTGCTTACACTGCTTTTAATCAATATGAAATGCTTGCAGATCTTAACGGTCAGATAGCAGAAAAGGAAATATTGAAGGCTGAAACTGAAAAGGAGGCATTGGAGCTTAAAAGTGACGTTGAAAAATTAAGCGAAGAAGAGACTCTCATGGAAATAATCGAAAAAATAGCAAGAGATCAATATAAGATGGTTAAACCCAATGAAACCATATACATAGATAAAAATAAAAATGACAATAAGCTTATTCAAGGAATAGGCTCTCAAAAAGACTTGATAAATGAATAAATTTTTATGATTTTAAGCATATTTTGACAGTATTTTACAATCATATTTGCTACCATAGTAGAAACGAGGGGTGAAAATATGATTGGAAAAACACAGGATGAAAAATAT
>ENA-UOOK01001911-UOOK01001911.1-fermentation-metagenome-genome-assembly--contig:-NODE-1911-length-26658-cov-11.626659_pt1 | contig 26658 bp, 22 predicted proteins | sample MGYA00245777_ERZ724023 | MGnify/ENA primary metagenome ERZ724023 (study PRJEB28704, sample SAMN03018312) | fermentation metagenome | biome: anthropogenic terrestrial biome; feature: soil... | reverse complement strand
GAAAACATTTTCAAGGATTTGGTTAGGAATTGGATTATTTGCAATTGTATTTGGATTGGGTTTTCTGGCCTTGGCAGCAGTGACAAGAACGGATGACAGATCGTATTCCCCAGGTTATACCATCGATAAGACCTACGAGGGTGTAGAAGAACTTAATATTGAAATTGCTTATGGAACGGTGGAAATTGTGGAAGGGGATCAATTTCAAATTCAAGGGAAAAATCTTATCGATGAAAAGTTTGAGACTTCTGTGGAACATGGGACATGGTATATAAAAGATCACCGTAAAAACAGATTTCCTTTCTTTGATATTAACCTGCCGTTTAACGGGATTTCATGGAATAAGGATAATTCACCAAGAATTACGATTACGCTTCCAAAGGGTTTTGTGGCGGATAATATTACCCTGCGGGTTCATGCAGGGGAAGTCAGAGCAGATGCTATCACGGCGAAGAAGGGCACATTTTCCGTGGATGCGGGAACCTTGAAGGTGGACCGGCTTCAGATTTTAGACACTTCGAAATACCGTGTCGGTGCCGGGGAAATTATAGTGGAGCAGATAGCGGCCGACAATGTTCAGATTGATTGCGGAGTTGGTGAAGTTCAAATTGATGGAACCATTACCGGTAAGAGTGAGATAGTATGCAACATAGGAAGCGTGGTACTTAATTTGCAGGGAAAATGGGAAAATTATTCCTATGAAATTAGCAGCAGCGTCGGAGATGTAACGATCGGTGATGAGAGTATGAGCGGATTCGGCAAGAAGAGAAGAATTGACAATAATTCGGATAATCTGTTGGATATTAAATGTGATGTTGGCGATATTACTATTGATTTTGTGGAGTATTAAGGTAATATTAAATTAGGAAAATAGGAAGGGAGAATTTATATGGAACAGAAAAAATTATACCGGTCTTCAAAAAACAAGATGCTTTGTGGAGTATGCGGAGGAATTGCAGAATATATCAACCTGGATCCGACGATTGTTCGTCTGCTGTGGGTTGTAATCTGCTTTGCAGGTGGGTTAGGTGTAGTTCTCTATATTATAGCAGCTATTATTATGCCTGTTCATTAATACTTCCATTGATACTTATTTGGCAGTCAAAGAGACAAAAAGCAAGCCCAAAAAACTGTTGTACCTCGAACCGACAGCTTTTGGGTTTGCTTTTTTCTTAGAATTCTTCCTATTCTATAAAACTTTATTTAAAATCGCAATAATCTGAGCCGCTTCAAAAGGTTTTGCAAGAAATTCAGCAGCGCCATACTTGATTGCATCTACCATTTTCGTCTTTTGGCCCGCAGCGGTTACCATAATGATTTTAGCACTGTTATCATATTCCATGATATGCTTTAATGCTTCCAAACCGTCCATTACCGGCATGGTAATATCCATCGTTGTGATATCCGGATGGAGCTCCTGGAATTTTTCTATGCCATCTTTACCATTCACGGCTTCTCCAACAACTTCATGCCCTTCTTCCTCTAATACGCTTCTAAGAATTTTACGCGAAGTCTTTGAATCATCCACTATCAGAATCCTTGCCATATGATATTCCCCCCCTAATTGATTTTAACTAAACTATTTACTGCAACAATAAGTTCAACCTTAGCACCATCCATTAACACTGGAATGATAAGAAATTCTCCGGACGTTTTAATATTTTTGTTATGTTCAAAAAGCGGCGGAGCCATATCGATATGAATATCTTCCTCACTAAGCTTGGAAGTAAACAATCCGTTACTGCAATTAATAAATTCGCAAACGGAGTCAAAGGCATCATCATTCATACTGCCAAATTTTTCTTTTGCAAATGGTTCTGCGATATGTAATAATTCATCATCCCCGGAGGCGAAACCTGCGAAAATCTGATGCTCTCCTTCCATATGCTGATAAGCCAGATTACCAAAGGTATATTCACTGCTTCGATAGGATTTTTGAAGTACAATTTCATTATTAATAAAGCGTACCAGGTTACGGATGGCCAGGCTGATATAATCGCATAGAAAGGGATCATCTGCTTTTACAAACAAGGGAATTATTCGATCAATATCACCGGATTTTAAGGCATCGATTTCGTAGTCGGTAAAACCATTCTCCTTTTTGTAATCCTCCAGATATTTTTCGATCTCCTCTATGGTAAGTACATTATTTTCCGTAATGGCCTGAACGAATTTGCTATACGGATTGCCCTGCATATTAAGCAGATAGGCAACCTCCTCCGATAGAAGATAACCCTTTTCGATTGCCACATCACCAAAGCGAAGATCCATTTGTTTCTGAAGCTCATTTACTTCATCTGCCTGCTTGGCCGTTAATAACTTCTCTGCTACAGCAATTACCCCCAATTTTGCTGGGCTGGATTTTTGATGAGCAATTATTTCATTAAATTCGGTTTGAGAAATCCTATTCTTTTCTAATAAATAACGTCCAAAATACTGCCCGAACATGTCATTTCTCCTTTCGTCGATCAAGATTGCAACCCCAATGCAACTTAATTCAATTTTCTTTAAATAAAACCCTATACTTCTAATATACAACATAATTCATAAAAAAAATAGCCATTATTTTTAAAATAATGATAAATTTGTTAAAAAAGGTTACTGTTCACACTCCAATAAAGTCTATAATATGATTTCGACAAATGTATCCGAATCGGGGACGCTTTCGCTTAGTTGCATTACGTAGCGGTACATAAGGCTCCATAATACGGAGCCAAAGTACCGACGAATGCAAATACTCCTTATCGAATATCATTTGTCGAAATCATAGGATAGACTTTATTAAGGTGTGAACAGTAACTTATAGATTCTTGTTTTCCCTTGCTTTGAATATTTTGATATTTCAAAATTTTACAAGATGTGTTATAATTATGAATTGACGAATAAAAAACATATTTTGATTTGCAACCTATTGATTTTTGTATAGAGGATCAGAGTACTTTCTTATTCGTTTTTCTATTATATGCTCTGACTTCTGTACTTAGATAAATATTAAGGAGGACATTCAATGGCAAGAAAAATGAAAACAATGGATGGTAATAATGCAGCGGCTCATGTATCCTATGCATTTACCGACGTTGCGGCAATCTATCCGATTACACCAAGTTCCGTAATGGCCGAAGTAACCGATAAATGGGCGGCTTCCGGCAAGAAAAACATCTTCGGACAGGAAGTTAAAGTAGTTGAAATGCAATCGGAAGCCGGTGCGGCAGGTACCGTACACGGTTCTCTGGCAGCAGGTGCTTTAACTACAACCTTTACGGCATCCCAGGGTTTATTACTCATGATACCAAATCTGTATAAGTTTGCAGGTGAGCTGTTACCGGGAGTTTTAAATGTCTCTGCCCGTGCGGTTGCCAGCCATGCATTATCCATATTTGGCGATCATTCCGATATTTATGCATGCCGTCAAACCGGTTGCGCAATGCTTTGCAGCACGAATCCGCAGGAGGTAATGGATCTGACCCCGGTAGCTCATCTTGCTGCTATTAAGGGCAGAGTTCCGTTTATTAATTTCTTTGACGGGTTTCGAACCTCCCATGAGATCCAGAAAATTGAAACATGGGATTATGAGGAGCTAAAGGAATTGGCGGATATGGATGCAATTGATGCATTCCGCCGCCATGCATTAAATCCGGAGCATCCGGTCCTTCGTGGTTCTGCTCAGAACCCGGACGTATTCTTCCAGGCAAGAGAAGCATGTAATACATACTATGAAGCAGTTCCGGGAATTGTAGAAGGATATATGAATAAGATCAATGAAAAGATCGGCACCGATTATAAGCTGTTCAATTACTATGGCGCACCTGATGCGGAGCATGTAATCATTGCAATGGGATCTGTGAATGATACCATCGAGGAGACCATTGATTACCTCAATGCGCAGGGGCATAAATTTGGTGTTGTTAAGGTACGTTTATATCGTCCGTTCAGCGCAAAGCATCTGATTGAGGCAATTCCTGCTACGGTGAAGCAGATTTCCGTATTGGACAGAACGAAGGAGCCGGGTTCTATCGGTGAGCCTCTTTATCTCGATGTTGTAACCGCGTTAAAAGGATCCAAATTTGATCAGGTTCCGGTTTATAACGGCCGCTATGGTCTTGGATCCAAGGATACTACTCCGGCACAGATTATCGCTGTTTATAAGAATACGGAGAAGAAGACTTTCACCATCGGTATCCAGGATGATGTTACGCATCTGTCTCTGCCTACGGAAAAGAGTCCGACGACTACACCGGAAGGAACCATTAACTGCAAGTTCTGGGGTCTTGGTGCTGACGGTACCGTAGGTGCGAATAAGAACTCGATTAAAATTATCGGTGATCATACGAATATGTATGCGCAGGCATATTTTGACTATGATTCTAAGAAATCCGGCGGTGTTACCATGTCTCACTTAAGATTTGGTAAGAAGCCGATTAAATCAACCTACCTAATCTCTGAAGCAGACTTTGTAGCCTGCCACAATCCTTCCTATGTCAGAAAGTACGACATGGTTCAGGAATTAAAAGATGGCGGTACCTTCTTACTTAACTGTAGTTGGGATATGGAACAGATCGAGAAAAATCTGCCCGGTCAGGTGAAGAGATATATCGCAGAACACGGTATTAAGTTCTATACCATTGATGGTATCAGTATCGGTAAGGAAATCGGTTTGGGCGGACGTATCAATACGATTCTCCAGGCTGCTTTCTTTAAGCTTGCGAATATCATTCCGGTAGAAGAAGCAGTAAAATACATGAAGGATGCTGCAACCGCTTCCTATGGAAGAAAAGGGGAAGCAATCGTTGCAATGAATCATGCCGCAATTGAACGTGGTATTACGGATGTAAAAGAAGTTAAGGTTCCGGAAAGCTGGAAGAATGCAGAGGATGAAGAGCTGCATGCAAAGGTGGCAAACGGAAGAAAAGACGTACTTGACTTCGTTAATAATATACAGACTCCTGCGAATGCACAGCAAGGCAATAATTTGCCGGTATCCGCTTTCTTAGACTATGTGGATGGTACTCTTCCGCAAGGAACCGCAGCGTATGAAAAACGTGGTGTTGCGGTTGATGTTCCTACCTGGAATCCAGAAAACTGTATCCAATGTAACTTCTGTTCCTATGTATGTCCTCATGCAGTCATTCGTCCGGTAGCGATGAATTCAGAGGAAGCTGCAAATGCTCCGGAAGGTATGACAAAGACCGCTATGACAGGTATGCAGGGGTATGAATTTGCAATCACGGTTTCCGCACTGGATTGTACCGGTTGCGGGTCCTGTGCAAATGTATGTCCGGGCAAGAAGGGGAATAAGGCACTTACCATGCAGCCGCTCGATACACAGAGAAAAGAACAGGACTTCTTTGATTATGGTCTATCCTTAGAGGAAAAACCGGAAGTTGCTGCGAAGTTTAAAGACATTACCGTTAAGGGCAGCCAGTTCAAACAGCCGTTGCTTGAGTTCTCCGGAGCTTGCGCAGGTTGCGGTGAAACGCCGTACGCTAAATTAGTAACACAGCTATTTGGCGAGAGAATGTACATTGCCAATGCAACCGGATGCTCCTCGATCTGGGGAGGTTCCATGCCGTCCACTCCGTATACGGTGAATAAGCAAGGCAGAGGTCCGGCTTGGTCGAACTCCTTATTCGAAGATAATGCAGAATACGGCTATGGTATGTATCTGGCACAGGAGACCTTAAGAAGCCGTTTGAAAAATGAAGTAGAAGCATTAGCGGCAAAATCTTCGAAGGAGGATGTGAAGGCTGCTGCAGAAAGATATCTTGCCACTTATAGTAACGGCCGTGAAAACTCCGGTGCTGCCAGTGCATTACTGCGGGTATTAGAGGGCTGCGAATGTGAAGAAGGCAAGGATATCTTAAAGAATAAAGAGTTCCTATCCAAGAAATCACAATGGATCTTCGGTGGTGACGGATGGGCTTATGATATCGGATTTGGCGGTTTGGATCATGTGATTGCAAGCGGACAGGATGTTAACATCTTAGTATTCGATACCGAGATCTACTCCAATACCGGCGGACAGTCTTCCAAGTCTACACAGACCGGTGCAGTTGCACAGTTTGCTGCTGCAGGTAAGGAAGTTAAGAAGAAAGACTTAGCTGCAATTGCAATGAGCTATGGTTATGTATATGTAGCACAGATTGCTATGGGTGCTGACTATAATCAGACAATCAAAGCACTGATCGAAGCAGAAAGCTACCATGGACCATCCTTAATTATTGCATATGCACCTTGTATCAGCCATGGTATCAAGGGCGGTATGTCAACGGCGCAGACCGAAGAAAAGAAGGCGGTTACTTCTGGCTACTGGCATAACTTCCGTTACGATCCGCGTCTTAAGGACGAAGGCAAGAATCCGTTCCTGTTAGACAGTAAGGAGCCTACAACCGAGTATCAGGATTTCTTAAGTAACGAAGTTCGTTATAGTTCTCTTACCCGTCAGAATCCGGAGAGAGCAGAAAAGCTCTTTAAGCAGGCAGAGAAGAATGCAAAAGAGAAATATGAGCAATTAAAGAAATTAGCTGAAACAAATTAGGCGATATTTCAATGGAATAAAGAACAGGGCGAATTGCCAAAGTGAAACAGGCGACAAGTGAGTTTGCTTATCAGTGAATTGCTAATTCGCTTGTCGTGAATAGAAGAAAGAGAGCCGCTGCACCACTAACCGATAAATCGTTAGCGGAGCCGCGGCTCCCTTTTTGTAATGCAGTGTGTCCAGCGAAGCTGAACCACACTTACCAATGTATGCACCTGACTGGATTCGAACCGGCGACCTTTCGCTCCGGAGGCGAACGCTCTATCCACTGAGCCACAGGTGCACGTCCAAATTGCGGACTATGTTATTATATACTAAATGTTTGATAAAGTAAAGGGTGAAATCTAAGTTGAAACAAAAGTCTCAATCACGGTGTTACTATTCACACCCGACATGTATACCATGTTATGATTGCGACAAATGTATCCAATTCGGAGACGCTTTCGCTTAGTTGCATTACGTAGCGGTACATAAGGCTCCAAAATACGGAGCCAAAGTACCGACGAATGCAAATACTCCTTATCGGATATCATTTGTCGAAATCATATGATAGACTTTGTTGGGGGTGTGAACAGTAACATTACTGTTAATTATCAGTAAAATGTTACAGAGATATTAAATAATATTACAAAAGGATGAAATAATGGTTGATTTTTTCTATAACATTTGCTAAAATAGGAAGTAACAAGTAATTCTTTATTAAGCGATCTTAAGGAGAAAACCATGAAACTTAAATATAAAAAAATAATTATGTTAACAACGATGAGTACGATGGGGATTGGATTATTAACTCTTTCGATCAATAAGGACAGCTCAAAGGCAGAGGAAAACATTCAACCTGGCAGGAAGCAGGAGGCCGGATTATTAATGGCAGCAGATGGTAATCATGGGACTTCCGCTTTAGCAGAGGATGCTCTTAATGCGGAGGCTACAGTTACGCCCCCCTTAACCCCGACTCCGTCACCCACTCCGACTCCGGTACCGGTTTATGATTTAGAGAAGGCAACCGATCCGGAAGTTTTATCGCTGATGGAAGAATATTATACAGCGAAGAATAGCTGTGATATCGATAAGATTAAGAGCTTATTGACCGATCCGTCGCAGGTTCCGTCGGCTGATCAGCTGCAGAAGAAAACGGAATATATTGATGATTACCGCAATATTGAGACTTATTTAAAGAAGAGTATAGAAGACGATGCCTATATCGCTTATGTATACCAGGAAATTAAGTTTAATGGCGTGAATACCATGGCGCCAGGGATGTCAAAGTTTTATCTGGTGCAAGGGGATGACGGTAAATACAAAATTTACTCCGGTAAAATGGACGAAGAGCTGAAAGAATATTTTGATGAAAGAAATAATGATGAAGATGTGAAAGAATTACTGGATATGACCAATGAAAAAGGGGAAGAAGCAAAAGAGAAGGATGAGGATCTAAAATCCTTCTGGGATAGCATTGATAAGTTGGCAGGAGAGCAGCAGGAGGATTCCAAGGGAAAAAGCAAGGATACTTCCAAGGCAAAGAGCAAGAAGGATACTGCCAAAGGAACGGAGACAAAATAATCATATAGGTTAAGCAGATTTTTTAAGGCTGATATACTGCTGTAACGGTGATGCATCGGATACAGCAGTTTTTTGTCGTCTAGGAAATTGCGCCCTATACGACAAAAAACGCTCCGCTAAAGATGCGCACTCGCGCGTAAGGTATTTATCTGCCTATGGCAGAACGCACTCGGCGCGAGAGTTTGCCAAGGCAAACTCTTTGTTGCATATAAATCATGGATAAACTTAATTGCGGTAGGGTAAAAATAAGTAGACGGATGATTTGAAATACAGTATAATTACACTCGACCAAGGTAAATATTGGGTAGAAAGTAGGAGCAACATGGCAAAAAGAACGAAACGGCTTACTTCTCCGGAGGAGGTAAACGAAGAAGTAAGAATTAATAAATTTTTAAGTGAAGCGGGCATATGCTCAAGAAGAGAAGCAGACCGTGCGATCGCGGAAGGAAAAGTTAAGATTGATGGCGTTACTGCGGTTATGGGTGCCAAGGTTACAAAGGATAACGTGGTTACTTACCAGGGTAAGCCGGTGAAGAAAGAAGAAAAACTGGTTTTAATCGCATTGAATAAACCGGTAGGAATCGTTTGTACGACGGATTCTAGGGAACCGGATAATATCGTTGATTTCATTCAATACGGAATGAGAATATATCCGATCGGAAGGCTGGATAAAGATTCAGAAGGACTGATTTTATTAACAAACGATGGAAATATCGTTAATAAGATATTACGGGCAGAGAATAAGCATGAGAAGGAATACATTGTTACTGTAAATAAAGAGATAACGGCAGAATTTATTAAGAATATGTCAGCCGGGGTACCGATTCTGGATACGGTGACAAATCCCTGCAAGGTTACGCAGATGGACAAGTACACTTTCCGAATCATACTGACGCAGGGCTTAAACCGTCAGATTCGCCGAATGTGTGAATATTATGATTACCGTGTTATGCATTTGCAACGGATTCGCATTATGAATATACGATTGGGAAGATTAAAAACCGGTAATTATCGTAATGTGACGGAGAAGGAAATCGAGGAGCTGAATCAACTGATAAGCAAGAAAAATCACGTTAATCGTTCCGCAGAAAAAAATACAAAATGAGAATGAACTGCGAAATTTCTGTTACAAACATTGATTGAGGTGTCATAAGTCATATAACAGCCATAAACATGAATAGGATCGCATATATATTCAGATTGGCCAAGACCGGCTGACGACGGATATCAAGACCTTAAAATGACTTATGACACTCATATCAACATGGATCAGAATTCAGAATAAATCATAGTAAAGGAAGGATGGTGTTCGAATGGACATCAAGCAGGAAATAGAGCAATTAAGAGAACAGATAAGATATCATAATGATCGGTACTATAACCAGGATGATCCGGAAATCTCCGATTATGAATATGATCAATTGTCTCTGCGGCTTCGAAAACTGGAGAAGGAGCATCCTGAGATTGATCAATCCGATTCACCGACACAGAGGGTTGGGGGGACTGCCAAAAGAGAAGCCGGAATCCTGGTAAAACATAATGTTCCGATGCTAAGCCTGCAGGATGTGTTCCAAAAGGAGGAAGTGTTTAGCTTTGTCGAGAAAATTTTGAGTGAGCGAAGCAATACCGTATTCTGTGTAGAGAAAAAGATTGATGGTTTATCCATAGCACTGCGTTACAGGGACGGTAAGCTTACTACGGGCATTACCAGAGGCGACGGAATCAGCTATGGTGAGGATGTTACCGACAATGTCAAAATGATTAAGGATGTTAAGACGCAGCTGAAAGAGACACCTCCCTATATTGAGATTCGGGGCGAGGTTTATATGAAGACGGAGGATTTTGAAGCGGTCAATGATAAACTGGAGGCAGCTGGTAAAAAGTTATTTGCCAATCCAAGAAATTGTGCCGCCGGTACCCTTCGTCAATTGGATTCCAGCGTGGTAAAGGAGCGGAAATTATCCCTGTTTGCCTTCAATGTACAGGAGACGGAGGGAATAACCTTTGCAAGTCATGCGGAAAGCTTAGAATGGATCAAGAAGCAGGGAATTAAGGTGATTGAGGGATATAGGTTATGCCGCAGTGCCGAGGAGGTCTGGGATGCCATTATGGAAATCGGAGAGTCCAGAGGCAGCCTGCCTTACGATATCGATGGCGCTGTTGTTAAGGTGGACGATCTTGCTTACCGTGAGTATCTGGGCGCAACGGCTAAGGTACCCAGATGGGCGATTGCATATAAATATCCTCCGGAAGAAAAGGAAACCAAGGTCAAAGAGATCCGTCTGAGCGTCGGAAGAACTGGAAGAATTACGCCGACGGCAATTTTTGAGCCGATCCGTTTATGCGGAACGAATGTGGAGCGGGCAACCCTGCATAATCAGGACCGTATTGACGAGTTGGATGTCCGGATCGGTGATACGATTATCGTCCGTAAAGCAGGAGAGATTATTCCGGAGGTACTGTCAGTAGTAAAAGAGAAAAGACCGGAAGGGACCATTCCCTATAAGCTACCTTCCGTATGCCCAAGCTGCGGCGCACCCACGGTTCGTGATGAGAATACTGCGGATACCAGGTGTACGAATTTGAATTGTCCGGCACAGCTTACCCAGCACATCATTAACTTCGTAGGACGGAATGCCATGGATATCAAAGGCTTTGGAGAGGCCTATATTGATATCTTAATCAAGGAAGGTTACTTAAAAGACATTGCGGACATCTATTATTTGAAGGAATACCGGGAAGAATTGATTGAAAAGGGTCTTATCGGCAAAGAAAAAAATACGGATAAACTCCTCAAATCCATCGAAGACAGTAAGAAGAATGATATTGACCGGCTGATTACCGGTTTTGGAATAAGAAATATCGGGAAGCAGGCTGCCACTGAATTGAAGAAGCATTTCAAGTCCGTTCATGATCTGCGGCGTGCGGCTTATGAGGATTTAGTTGCCATTAATGATGTCGGAGATATCAGTGCCAGAGCGATCGTGGAATTTTTTCAAAACAAGGAGAATGATATGATTCTGGAACGGCTGGAACAGGCAGGGGTCAATCTGAATTCTCTCGAAGACAGCAGTGGAGTAGATCAGCGTTTGGAGGGACTGACCTTTGTGATTACCGGAACCCTTCCCACCATGGGTCGAAGTGAGATGGAACAGCTATTAAAAAAATACGGCGCCAAAGTATCCGGCAGTGTTTCTAAGAAGACAAGCTATGTGGTTGCCGGTGAAAATGCAGGAAGTAAATTGACCAAGGCGAATGAATTGGGGATTCCCGTGCTAACGGAACAGGAGGTCCTGGATCGAATTAGATAGAAAATTGTAAGACACAGGGATTTAATGGAAGGTTACACCATTAATCGTTGCTTTATTTTCTGAAACGTGATATGATATTTATTGCTCACACAATAAATTCCTATTGTGTGGGCTTCCTGTAAATTTATGAATATACCCGATAGGAATAGAAGGAATAGCCTATATAATCGGATAGGCTTAAGATTAACACAATAATAACGAAGATGGTGATACATAATGCCGATTAAAGTACAAAGCGATTTACCCGCAAAGAAAGTTTTAGAAGATGAAAACATATTTATTATGGACGAGACCCGTGCGTTGCATCAGGATATACGTCCTCTTAAGATAGCAATTCTGAATCTTATGCCAATTAAGGAAGACACCGAGGTGCAGTTGCTGCGAAGCCTTTCCAATACGCCTCTCCAGGTAGATATTACGTTTCTGACGACCGGAACCTATGTCGGAAAGCATACGCAGACCAGCCATCTGGATCAATTTTATTTTACATTTCAGGATATCAAGGACCGCAAGTATGACGGCCTGATTATTACAGGAGCCCCGGTGGAATTACTGGAATTTGAAGAGGTGGACTATTGGGAAGAGCTTACGGAAATTATGGAATGGTCGAAATCCCATGTGACCTCCACCCTGCATATCTGCTGGGGTGCGCAGGCCGGTCTATATTACCATTACGGTATTAAAAAGAAAAAATTAGATAAGAAGCTGTTTGGAATATTTGAACATAGGGTGTTGAAGAGAAAAACTCCTTTTGTAAGGGGATTTGACGATGTTTTTTATGCTCCGCATTCCAGATATACAACGATAGACAAGGAGGATATCTTAAAGAATAAGGATCTGACGATTCTTGCGGAATCCGATGAAGCTGGGGTATTTATTGTCATGGCGGAGGAAGGAAAGCAAATCTTTGTTATGGGCCATCCGGAGTATGACAGAGTATCCCTGGATAATGAATATAAGAGAGATATTGCAAAAGGACTTTCCATTGATTTGCCAAAGCACTATTATCCTGAGGACCTTCCCGGGCAGCGTCCTACTCTGGTATGGCGGGCTCATGCGAATATTATGTATACAAACTGGCTCAATTATTATGTTTATCAGGTGACACCATACGATTTGTAATGGAAGGCCAGGAAACACTGTATTTAAGCCGCTTGTAGCGCTTCACAAAGAAATCCTCAACTGTTATAAAATGGTGCAAAATGGTGTAAATTTTTAAGTAATTGGAGTAAAATTGGAGTAAAAATGAAAGTCCATTGGAGTACGATAATGGAGTGGTAAAAGACCCTGCTATCAATAATAAAGGAGAGGACATCGCTGCCTCTCCTAAAACTTTTTTATGAGAGGTGAAGTCACTTCACCTCGTTTTTTAATTATGATTACTTATATCTTAAAATTCTTCTAACTGAAATCAGAACATCTGCCTTTAGTATTCTCCAATAAACTCTTAAAAGATAACATTGAAACCTAAACGAATTAATAATTGACATTCTCATTTCTGGAGATAAATTCTTACAATTCCCAACCCAACCCAATCCATTTCATTTTTAATGTATTTATCTATGTTTTTCTTCTTCCGAGTTTAATCTTCTCATATCTTATTCCCCCAAACTTTCAAGCGCTGTACTGAGGAGATAACTTAAAAGGTATTGCTTCGTAAACATACCGTATTTTGTATAGAGCTTCCCTAATCTCTGCTGTACATTGGTAGAAAATCGGATAGACTGCTGCTTTTGGTCTTTAAAATATTCCGCTTTAGCCACGTATCCAAGTGCAAGTTGTTCTGGTACAGATTTAGTAGTTTCTATAATAGCATCCTTATTATTATCATCAAGAGCATCAATTTTTTTCCTTATGTTCAAATATTCCGGAAAACCTATCTCCCTAACAATGCATTCTCGGATATCTTTTTTAATCACGTATCCGTATGGTTTTAAATAATTTCTTATCGTACTAACGCTAATTTTAATTTCATATTTGTTATCCGGGTCTGAGTTGTATTTTTCTTTTGTAACATCTGTAATATCCCCATATTTCCTGATAATCGTAGCTATAACTCCTCTGAGCATTTCCACCGTTTCGAGTTCATTATTTTTCAATTTTTGTTCGAGCGTAAAATCAATCAATCTCTTTTCCATATTCAATCATCTTCTCTCTTTTTAAATAAACAATTGTTACAAAAAGTGAAGTCACTTCACTTTATTCAGAGGCTTGTTTTCAGTTTTATTTGTTATTAATACGTTGCTATTTTCTGTTTCTTGTTTTGTTTATCTCTGTACAAACAATATGATAGAAGTTAACATGAGATATCTGAAAAAATACATGATTTGGTGATGGATTTACCGAGGATGTTATAAAAAATAACATGGGTGTTAAAATGCTCTGTATAGTAGTTTTAGATTGAGAGGTGTGAATATATCTAATATGTATTTTGATTGTCTATGCGGCCCCTGGCCAGCCTGTAGGAAGAATAAATTTGGAGAGGACCTACAATAGACACATAGATACCTCTCCATTGATTTATTTGATTATTTCCTCGAGCTCATGTTGCTTGTCAACCCATCTTTCAGCCACATCCACGTATTTCTGGTACGAATAACGTACTTTCTTGTCTGGATGTTCAGTCATTATTTTCTCGATTTTCATCCATTTTTCAGCCATTATTTCTATATCTTTATTCTTTTCGATTTCTTCCATTACGTGTTCATAACGTTTGTCTTTTTCTATTATGGCTTTCTGTACCTGTTTCAGTCGTTTATTTTCGCGTTCAAGAGCTTGTAGTTTAATCATAAGTACTTGTAGAACAGGTCCAATACGTTCTGCATAACCTTGTACGGATTCTGTCAACCCTAGTGTATTCTTCTGGATTTTACTTAGCTTTTTTGCCTTTTCTACAGCTTCATTAATTTTTCCGTGTAAGTGCTTTATGTCTTCGTGACGAGCATGATTACCGGCAATACCACGTTCTAAGCCAAATGGTTCCATTGCTTTTGCGTAGCTGTCTTGCCTCTGTCTCATAACAGTTTTATTTCCAAGTATTTCTTTACAGCAAAATCTTCCCTTTTTTATTGGTAAAACAAAACAATGGATATGTGGAGTTGCCTCATCTAAATGCAGCATAGCACTTTCTACATTATCTATTCCGAAAGTCTGTTGCAACCAAGTTACATTAGCACTTGCCCATTCATTAACATCAACTTTACCAACCATCTCGTGAGACATTGTTAACATGATTTCAAGCCCGCGAACAGCGTCTTTTCTAAGGGTATTAGTCTTATAATAATCCATCCCAGAAAATCTCTCTCTCCAGACTTCCGCATAATCTCTGCCATCATATGTATCAATTAGCTCTCTGTCTAAATAAATTTTATCCAGCTGTACATTTTTGAAATTATCAGATATCTCCCCAGGACTCATAGCACCAACGGTAATTCTCCTATAATCATGGTTATAGCTCTTCGTCATAGAACTCATCGTTTTGTATTTCTCGATGTGCATTATCGCAAATCTATTTTCCATAAACAATCATCCTCTCTAATAACTGTTTGTTTTATGCTACGCAAACAATATGATTGAAAGGAAAATTAGATATCGAAAAAATAAAGTTAAAAGTCTAGTATGTCTAGACTTCGTATTTAAAAATTGGTGCTTCGCAATTATATATTTAATATAATTAACGATGCATTAACCTCAAATATTATTACGAGGTATATGATAATGAAAATAAATAAGGAAATAAAAAAGGAAAATGAGTCAGAATCACCGCGTTACCAATTTAATTTGGCAAAGCTTAAGATGAATGACTAGATTATGCGTTACTCATTCCCGGACAACAATGATAATCCAACGCTACATTACCAATAAAATTCTTGACGAGGCTAAAGTAACCATCCCGTCCCAAAACGCACTATAGAATTCGCTCAGCCAATTTCAAATCATCCTTACATTCTAATTGCTCCATATCAGATATTCATAAAATTAATATAATAAAAAATAAGAAAAGAGAAATGAATAAAACAATGAAAATAAAAAAATGAAATAGAAGAAAAAGGGAGAAGAAAAGATGGACGAGCATCCTCAGGTCAATATTGATAATGCAGCGCTGAATAATCCGTAATATCCAGGACGGGGCTAATACAAATCCTCGTCATATCAATTTTTAAATATCAGCATCACTAAATTTTTTACCATGTATGTATCTACCGCATCTTTAATAACATCATAGATAGTATTTACGCTTATTAATATATCAACGATGTTAAACTCGTTAACATCCATGTTAAAAATAATAATGAAAATTATTTTGAAAAATGAGAAAGTGAAGAACGCTGAATAAGGGTATTGTAGATTTTACATATATGGTTTTTGAAATTTTTAGATTTTACTAATATATTTTTTGAAAATTGCGGTAATGAAATTTCTGGAGTTTTAGGATAAGGGGCGGTGTAGTCATGGATAATGGTTTTTTGGAAAAATACCATATACAGTGATACCTTTTTAAAAAAATGAATATGGAAGTGAAGGCACTACACTTTTTTAGATATGGTGATTGCGATTATGACATATTGATTTTATAACAAGGCAACCGGGAGACTAAAAAAACAGAAAACATCTGGATGACTTGTTAAATTTAATGATAACCAACAGAAAGGATAAAGAGAAAATGGAAAAAGGATTATACAAAGGAAAATTTACTACAACACGGAATGCCAGTGAAACTGATGCGTTTTTTGAAATTATGTCGACATTGATGAAGGTTTTGGATTATGAAAAGGGAAAAGAGATGGATTTAGATTACATTGTTAATACTAAAAATCGATTTCTCATGATAATGGATGACATAGAGGTGCTGATATCTTGTAAAATGATTAAATGCGAAAAGGTGTTGTATGAACCCATGGCAAATAAAGACAGTATCATGAAAGCGTATAATATTGCTGAGGCGGAGTGGTCTAAGATGATTGCATTTTACCCAGAATTAGATACAAGGGAACCGATTAAGCGAGTGTACGACTATGAGATGGAATTAACGGTGTCTAAACCTGAGTATGAAGAGTATTTGGAGATTGCAGTTAATCTTTTAAAAGAAATTAACTAAAGGAGGATAATATTAGAGAGTAGACCTAAATCGACTCTCTTTTCTTTTTGTTTAATAAGCTTTATTTTAAGGACTGGTATTCGAATAAGGTAGGAACTATTTCTGAGGAATAATAACTCTTTACCATACTTTTTAGGGTATTTAGATGTCCGTGCAATTCTGGATAATCATATTTTTTCTCTTCTGTAATTTCATCTAAGAGACCCTGTTATCATCAAAAAAGAAAGGTACTAAATTGTACTCCTTGTGAGTGAATATATGAACTATAATAGACCGTCCAAGTTTATCAGGCTAGGGGCGGTCTATTGTATTTGTGTTATAATATAATTCGTCTACCTATAGTAATCTATTTTATGTTAGAATAAGTATTATATAGATTTGTTCTTCGAACCGTTGAAGCTATTATGAAATCTTATGGTGCTTTCATAGGTGGGGCTCTGGAGCTATTTCTGTGAAATAATCAGATACTGTTAACTTATACAAAAACACACAGAATGGAGATTAAAATGAATAAATTTATAAATGAGAATTTCAAAAACGAATTAATCGAAGCAAAAAGAGAAGGTGAAGTTGAAATTATCAAAGGAATGATGGAAAATCATATTCCTTTGGAGATAATTAAAAAATGTGCAAAGCTCGATGATGAAGAATTAGCTGCTGTTATTAAAATTATTACCACTGAAAATGCAGTAAATGCTTAATAATTTTGTAAAGTCACTTGTACACAAAGTATAAGTGGCTTTTTTAATTGATGTATATGGTTTTGTATTCATAAGAGTATACTCCTTCATGCTTAATTTAATTAAATACAATATGAAGGAATGGGGATGCTTATATTTCAAGAATTCATTACATGAAATACATAAATTTTCAGATATCGTAAATCGGATTATATCATATTGTTTTTATCAAAAGGCGAAAGGAGAAAATAAACAGATGGAAAATGAAATCACTCGAGATAAGGCAATATTGCTTGATGAAAACAATGACGAGTATGCAATGTTATGCAGGCGGTCAATGACTGCGAACTAGGATGGGAGGTAGCTAAATGGAGTTTGATTATACCTGTACTGGTCTGTCTGATATGGAGCCTGCCGTTTGGAAAGGACATATCCGCTTTCTGTCTCAGACTAATCCCTATGAATTGGAAGTATCTGCACGATACAGTAGTTTTCACATCATCTGTGGGAGACATGAGTACGGAAACTATATATGTGTTCCTAATTGGGGCATTGGAACAGAAATAGCCAGACTTTGTGATAGATTTTGGAATTTGGAAAGACTGACCACCTACTATCCGGAGTTGTCCATGGTCGATGCTATTAGCATAGTTGATGCACTGGTGGCTATAAGTAAATATGTATCTCTATAGAAAGGAGCGGGGAAACCCGCTTCCTTTATAGCCTAATTAATTTGCATCGTTTTCAAAACAGTTCGAATAATCTGCAGAAACTGTTAACTATAAAGTTATAATCACAGATGTCATCCCCTGAATTCAGGTTATTATAAAGTGCTTATTGGTGGAGCATTTAATTTGCCGGATAACAGTAAAGGACACGTACAGAAATCATGAAAAATAAAGGCGTTAGATGATAAAATCATTCGAGCGCCTTTTTTCTTAATTATAAAGTAAAATGCCATATTAATATGGGGGTTTATGTAAAAGTTTTAAAAAATCATATAACGAAAAAGAAAGATGAGCAGTTTTAGGGCAAGATAAAGTAAAACAATTGATACATATAGATAAGAATGGTAAAATTGGAATATAAAAAGTAAAAAAAGAGAAGGGGTAAAAAACATGACTGAAGAATCAAACAAAGAATTAAATGAAAAAGCGAATGAAAATATAAAACCCAAATATAAGGTTCCGGTTTTATCGTTCGAAGAATTTGTGAAAAATGAAATGGCACCACCGGATAGGAAACATAGGGGACCTGCCAGACTAAAAAAAGAGGACGCTGAAAAGTTCGACGCATATTTTAGAAAAAGATAATTGAAAATAATAGGCATAGGAGGATGGATATAAATTAAGCATGAGATAGTACTTGCTTATAATAAAGATACTGGAAGGTTTGGAATAAGAGAAAGCAATTCGCACGAATGGATAAATGAAGGCTTTTTTCATGGGGGTAAAGTTAATACAAAATACTATAGATACTATAAAAAAAGAAGAAAGGAATGAAAATATGCCGTTTGAAGGATTGGGTCAGGACTTATACAATAAGGCTAGAAAGATGGAAACTCTTGAGGTCTTTATTTTTGCTGTTGAATGTGGCGAATTGACTATTAACGATGCTATTGCAAAAATGCATATAAGCGAGGCTGAATATAACGTAGCAGCCAATGCTATCAAAAATTTTAGTAACAATAAAGATGAACATTATCGCCAAGCTTCAGAATTCATGCAAGAACATCAAGATATTTTCGAGAAGATGGCTGACTTGTAAATTAAAGTTAGATGTATGCAACATCTTCTATTGCCTTGGGAAAGGCTTCTTAATATTACTTGCTCCGGTTATGTAGTCTAAGCTGACATCATAATAACGGGCAAGCTTCATAATTGCCTCTATAGGAATTCTTGTTCGATTTAGTTCATAATCGGAGTAGGTTTTCTGCCCGATTCCGAGTATGTTCTTTGATACGAATTCTTGCGTAAGGTCTAAGTCTTCGCGTATCGCACGTATGCGTTCATAATATAGCATTTTCTCACCACTCCTTATATAGGAGCATTATATTTCAGAGCATATAACTCTATTGACTTTTAGAGTTATATGCTCTAAAATTAATAAAGAGTATTTGTGGATACAGATATAACAATTATTTCATATATGGGTAAAACAGTATATAACAATATAAGTAAGTGAAAAAATGTTTATTTTCATAAAACCGACCCCCCTTCGTATTCGTTTTATTAATATAAGGACAAATGAGGGAGGAGGTATTGGGCAGGAAAATGAATGTTTTATCAAAAATTTTAAAAGAGTTGGCGCAGGAATTTAAAATTCCAGATGTAATTGGGAAGAATTTGTTTTGGCAACTGCTTCCAACAAAGAGAATCAAGAACAAAGAAATATCAGAGAAGGGAGGAAATTATTAAATAGCAGATTAGCTAGTACAGCGCTCTTGGTATAGAAGCAGATGAATTATTTGTTAAAGTAGTAAATGATTAAGAATGTGGCGGGAAGTACAACATGGATATAACTTCACCGTCCATGTCCTAAGTCAAAGTATTTTGTATATTTCTTTACGATTTTAGGCTTGAACTCCCTGTTATGGTCACGGGCAACAAGCAGTTTTCATCCAAGAAAACCAAAGAGAAATGATAGAGGAGAGCACAAAAGATGGAACAAATAACAGATTTAGTAATAAAGGCGCAAAGCGGAGACATTTATGCAAAAGAACAATTATACATGCAGACCAAAAATAAGTCGTTTTATTTAGCACTACAGTTACTAAAAAATAATCAGGATGCAGAAGATGTACTCCAGGATGCTTATATAACTGCATTTTCTAAAATCGATAATGCCATTCCGGAAAAGTTCCAAGGATGGCTGGATACAATAATCATCAACAGAGCCAAAGATGTATTGAAGAAGAAAAAACCCATGGTTTTTGCAGACCTACAATCAGTGGATGGCAAAGATTATGTGCCTGATGACGAAGAAACTAGAACAGAATTTCTTCCAGCGGAAAATATAGATTATCATGAAACCAAGAAACTACTTCAACAAATTATTGATGAGTTGCCTGTGGAACAAAGTATGGCTGTAATACTCTATTACTATAAGGAGATGTCAGTCGGTCAAATAGCAGGCTATTTTGAATGCTCAACGGGTACAATCAAGAGCCGTCTTAATTATGCAAGAAAAGCAATTAAAATAAAGGTTGAAGACCTAGAGAAAAAGGGAACTAAGCTATATTGTATTCCAGTATTACCATTTCTTTATTGGATGTTCCAGTCGGAGGCAGAAAAAGCTGTATACGATTCGCCTGATATGTTACAGGGAATACAGCATGGAATTAGAAATATAATGTATACAACCTCATCTGAAAAAGTCAGCAATATAGGTAATTATAGTGCCGTTATATCAGATGGTGTAAGTTCAGTTAGCCATAACTTATCTGGTAATATAGGAAATACTACTGATGAACATGGTACAGATAATCAAAGTGCTCCAGAATGCCAAGAAGAGTTTTCAGAAGAATCATCTATTGAGATAGAAAACAATAACAAGAATTCACATGAACATAGCAAGGCAAAGAAAGGTATAGAAACCGCTTCTTCAACATTAAATAAACCTAACTGTAGAGTATCCCGGCCAGAAGGTAAGAATATAGCAGAATCTACGTTACATAATGCAAAAATCATTGGCATTCTTAGCGAGAAGTTGATGAAGAGTGGTTTTGCAAACAGTAAAAGAATCATCGAACGTGGAGCCATAAGCGAACTTATTCAGTTAATTGTTTTTTCGGTTGTAATTGTTGGTGGGACGATAATAGGAATAATTCAATCTATAATTGAAAAAGATGTTACGGCGATAACTATGGGAGTTATTTTTGCAGGATTAATGTTTCTAATTATGATTTGTTTCAAAATGTTGCGTAGGCGATTTAATGTTTTAGGAGCTGCTATTATTGGAATTATTATTGCAGACCTGGTAGCGATTGCTGTTATATCATTCGGATGGATAGGGTGGTTAACTTTTGCAGTAATGGGAGTAGGTTACTGGTTATACCTAATTCATAAATTAAAACAAATAGTATAAGTTTCCGCTGCCAAACTGATGTATTTCCTTCCAGAGATATTCCTGTCTGTCTATCTGGGAGGGCTGGAAATAAAAGTTTGACTGTAAGTTTGTAAATATAAAATGATTTATTCCCCAATATTAATCTGAAAAGAGCATTTTCTGTGTAACCGGAGGGTGCTCTTTTTTTGTGTTAATGCAAATTTTTTGCCTTTCAATTTCTTCTTAAAATTTCAATTTTCGGAATTATAAAAAAATAATTCTCCAAAAATCTATGCATATTAAGATGTACCTTAGTGCGCCCGGCGGACACACGCTCTAACGAGTGCAAGTCTCGAATCCGCTCGGTAGTAAGAGGAATATAGCTGAGCACCAAGGGCGTGTGGGTAACTGCAGGTCTGAAGGAAGGTGTAAGCAAATCTCCGATTCGATGAATAGAAATCTATCAACCTTCTATGCGAAATGCGAAGCTCCCATTCCTAAAGTACCATGACGACAGTAAGAAGCAAAAAAAATAATCACCCTAACCCTGGAAAGTTCATGAGCGATTACTTCTTTTTGCTTTTGATTTTTAAAATACTAAATAAATTGAAGTTCGAAATAACGTAAGTTCTTTAAATGTTTTATGATATTAATATTACTTGCGGACAACCCTAAAAATAAATCTTTTGGCACTTTTATTGTAACAGATACCTTTAAAATGTCAACATTATTGTATCTGTGCAACTCATTAAATCATAAATATTATTATGCGTAAGTTTGATTTTTTTATTTTGTTGTATATACTTAGTCCTACTTTCTCTATGAAGGGTAGGTTTCTGCTGCATTTATTATTAGCAACAAATTCATGATAACACAAGAAGCTATTGAATAAAACAATCTGCCGTGGAATACATCAGAATATTTTATTCAGTACCTTCTATTATTTTGCATGAAATAGAAAGAATCTGTAGTAGTTAAAATACCAGATAACATTATGCGGGTCGTTTTCTACCAGAGTATTATTATAAAAACTGATTATTCGAATAAGGACATTTTACTGATTTAAAGAGCGAGACTCAGATTATAATCATTTATCCGATATCACCGGTATCAATGGTAGAAAGTCCTGTAAAGAACTCAAAATCCCCTTTATTTATACCTTATTAATAAAACTTGGAAAGAGTTCACAACTTAATATCAAATTAATGTCTCTATAACATCACAATTCAAACTTATTTTAAAAATATTCTTTCATATTATTCTTATCCAAAAAATGTTTGGTATTAAATTTGTTTGCATTTTTAATAAAACAAATTTAAAAAAAAGCAAAAAACAAAACAGAAAATACAGGAGGATAAGAATGAATATAGAAAAATTTATAAATGAAAACAAAGCGATTGTGAAGCTTTTTACCGGGGAGGATTATAATCCTGTCGTTAAGAAAATTAAGTACGATGGTAAAATAGGAAGTAATCTGGGAAACGTACAGAAGATTTTTGATTTGATACAAGAAAAAGGGAACAAAATTAGTCTATTAATTGCACCGACATGCAGCGGAAAGACTTATATCACTGATAAAATGTTACAAATGTCGTATGCTAATGTAGGTGGCGTTTTTTGTCCTAATCGAGTACAAAATGAACAAAATTCCCAACTATATACAATGCGTTCTATTGTAGGTGGAAAAAGCTTGGACGACACTTACGTGGATGAGAAGCTGAGATTTAGTGCTGTATATGATAAGGCAGAAACAGTTTTAGAAGAAATTTATAGACGTGCTAGAGCGGGTAAAAGAGAACCTCTCATTTTCATCGATGAGGCGCATATTTTAGTGGACGGTTATATTTTTAGACACGAGGCAATTTGTGCCATGAAGGAGCTCATAGATGATGCGATAGAAATTTATGGTGGAAAAGTGGTGTACATTACCGCTACTCCAGACCAGTTATTAAATACGAAATTTGATTTAATTATTAACTGTATCCCGGAAAACTATACACCAGTGGCAAAAAATTTTACAGTTTTAGAGACAAGCGTTAAACAAAGTTACATCAAAACAGTTCTTGAGCAGGTTGTAAAACTCGTTGGAGCAGGAAAAATCCCGTTTGTGCGCCTGAATGGTAAACCTGCAATTAATAAATTACAAAAAGAACTAGCGGTTATGGAAATAGTTTCCGAGTCTGTGACGGGTGACGACAAAACATACACGTACAACGAAAGCACAAGAGAAATTACATATGATAATAACATCTATGGCGAAGTTGTAAAAAATAGTCAACTCCCTAGAAAGACAAAGGATGGTAAAGTAATTCAAGTATATTTATGTACAAGTGTTTTGGAGTGTGGAACTAATATTGTGGGAATCTCCGGGGAAAAAGATGCAACACTCACTCCGGTATTTTGCGTTCCAGATATTAATAATGCTAACCCGGACGCGGTAGAGCAGTTTTTTAACAGAGTTCGGTATCAGATTGATGATTGTTATCTCATCATAAAAAATGAAAATTACAATAACATGGTGGAAAATGCTGTCGAAAAACTAAATAATATAGGGGGCGTTAGAGTAAGCACCAATGACAGCGGAACCTACTTTGAAGTTTATGCAAAAACTAGAGCTGCATACCGGAAAGTTTGCTCAACATGTAATAAAAGCAAGGTATTCTATACTATCAAAGATATAAATGATAAACACAAATTTTACAGAGTAGATATCTGTAAAAAAAGCTTTATGGAGCTAGAACAAATAGTCGCCGACCAGATTACGCGAAACAGAAAAAATTATAAAATATTAAATACTATTTTTACCGGATACAAAGATTTGTTCGTAGAGGAAATTGCCAATAATAAAATTGATAATATTTTAAAAACACCAACGGCAGCAGGGACTACAAACAGTTTGGGCATTGTGATAAGACAGGACAACGAACTCGTAATAGATAATTCAGCACTGTGGAAATATACGCGCGACCTGTATTGTAAACAATACTACTATATGAAGGACACCTTTTACAATGAATTAGAAAACCGTCTAGGCATCATGAATATTTCTGTCAAAAAGGCCGAAAATTTAAATATAAATATGAAAGAAATAGAAGATAAAATAAAAAAACAAACGATAAAAATTCTAGAAATAGAAATTGAGAAAAATGATAATTTACTTAAAGATATTTTAGAAGATAAAACGATTGATGGTTTAAAGAATATTCGGAAAACAGATGAATATAAAAGTTTCGTGAGATTTGTGAAACTTAATCATGACATTTCTGCGTCCTATAATATTGTGAGAGACAGCAATAAAGCTTGTTGTTATAAATTATACAACGAATTGTTGAAGAAAAAAATTGGAAAGTTAACTTCGGTTGAAAAAACTTGTATAGAGAAACTCGCAAAAATAGATAAACCAGATTTTACAATTGTAAAAAATGATGAATCTCTCGAAGTTATAAAAATTATCATAGAATCCGGGTACTGGGAGTTAATAGTAGATGCTGTTAATGCAGGAATTTCCGTTGATTTAATTATTAAACAGATTGTAAAAGCAGATAGTAGCAAGGAGAGCGTGAAAATCTATATCCAGAGAACCATTGCAGTGAGACTGCTAAAATCTGTTAATTATGAATTTACAAAACTTGGAGATACAATAGCTGAGAGAGAAATCAAAATTGCATTAAATATGTTCTATATAATTAATAATTCTGGTAATTTAGTACAAGCAACGATAAACGATTCCGATTTAGTAAAATTGCAAAATGAACTAAATACTAAAATGAGAATTGTTAGCAATATCTATTACAGCAAGAAAAATGCGAAAAATTTGCTATTATCCGTCTTTAATACCAGAGAAAAAAACAAAACATTTGCATTAATGAGTATTGCTAGGGCAGCATTGTAAATAAAATTGATGTGTTATTACGTTACAGTTAGCCTGTTATCCGAATTAGATTTTGGAGACGGGTTAATTGCTGTGTTCAAATTCTTCCTACGCTCCCATCCAATATTTATAACTACAAGGGAGTGGTAGTAAAGCAGTCCACTGTAAGAGATTATGGCCTATTCTACTTGCTTCGTCATCTCTCAGATAGGACCAGATTGGCAGCATGTGTTCCCAACGTATCAGTGAATTGATGGCAACCATACCGTTTACATCCTCTTTTGCAAGGTAGCAAGTAGCTGGGGACCGCAAGGACATTGACTATGTGCAAAATACTATTGTTGTTAACGGCAACTCCATGAGGGCTGTCTTAAAAGAATGTGCCCGGGACAAGGAATATAAAGATGCAATGCGTATTTACCAGGGAAAGGGTGTTGTCGAGAAAGGGTTTCTCCGTCTGAAGAAAAGTCTTGACCTTGGCAGGTCGCGGATACACAACCAGCTCTGGTTCTGCTGTCTAAAATCCACAGGGTTATGTCTGATGAGGGCATGTATAAAAACATCACCTTGAAACAGTTGTTGCATACGCTCTCCATCACATACAGGAGATTAACGGAATGCGCATTATCTATCCCGCATCAAAGGAACAACGCAATATTTATAGGTCGTTCAATGTTGAGGAATCAATGTGGTTATAGATTTCGATAGGAATTATAGGATTCTAATGTGCAAAAATAGATGCGCTTCAGGGACATTTATACGCTTTTAGGGTGGAAATCCGTTGCTCAAAGAGTGCATAGTTGAAAAAGCTTATACCCGATTTTGCACTTTGTAAAATGCCAGGAAACCTAGTGTCTATGCGGGTTTGAGGACATTTTATGGATACATGGATTTCTTGAGCTGTCTATATAAAAAAATTTTAGAAAAACCGTTTATTAAAAATTATCAATGAATATCTACCTACGTTACTAGAAAATTGTGTAGATTGTCTGTCGCTCCGCTCCGGTCTTTTAGAGGCACTAGCTCATAGGGCGGTTCGGGGTTGAAGGCGAGGACGAGCCGTTGCGCTTCGCGCACGAAGCGTGTGCCCGGCAAGCCTTTGAGCCAATTGACCTGCACTTCCGGCGGATCACAGACGGTGACCAGGGTGTTGAAGCCGCGCGCGAAGGCGACCTCGTCCTCGCCGGGCAGCCCGAAGATCAGGTCGGCGTGAACGGTCGCGCCGGTCTCGCGCGTCAAAACGCGAAGTGTTTCAAGCGTGCGCGCAGTATCGGGACTGCGTCCGATCGTGGCGGCGACGTGCGGGGTCAGCGTTTGGATGCCGACTTCAAGGTGCAGCGTTCCGGACGGGAAAGCGGCCAGACGGCTGAGCACGTCCGGATGCAGCCGGTCGGGCTGGATCTCCAGATGCAGGCAGGTGTCTTCGGTGACGCGGCTGCGGAAAAAGTCGAGAACCGCGCAGGCGTGTTCAGCCGGCGCATTGAAGCTGCGGTCGAGAAATTTAAACCGCCGCAGGCCGCGCCGCCAGAGTTCGTCAAAGGCCGGCAACAGGC
>ENA-UOOK01001910-UOOK01001910.1-fermentation-metagenome-genome-assembly--contig:-NODE-1910-length-26658-cov-12.269443_pt1 | contig 26658 bp, 25 predicted proteins | sample MGYA00245777_ERZ724023 | MGnify/ENA primary metagenome ERZ724023 (study PRJEB28704, sample SAMN03018312) | fermentation metagenome | biome: anthropogenic terrestrial biome; feature: soil... | reverse complement strand
TCTTTTGCCTGTTGACATGGAAAGAAGTGAAGATGAATATTCCTTTTTAATACTGTTTCCCATTTGCTTAACTACCTTTTCATCACAGGAAAGTTCCATATCTTCACCCATAAGATAAAAGGCTATCCATACAAAAGGATTAAACCAATGAATGCAAGTAATTATAAAGAAAGCTAATTTTACAATGTGGTCTGCTCGTTTTATGTGTGTCTGTTCGTGCAATAATACATAGGATTTTTCATTTTCAGAAAGGTGGTCAGGAAGGTAAATTTTTGGATTAACTATGCCGAAAACAAATGGTGTTTTAAAGCCGTTAACAATATAAATATTATCTTCCACATATTTTGCATACCTTAATTTGCGGTATAGCTTTACAGTGGTAAAAACACTGTAAATAAGAAGTATGGCTATTCCAATAAGCCAGACAGCTTCACCTATTGCAAGCCATATTTGCATAGGATTAGCACTTGCAGCAGGATTAACGGGTGGCGGCAATACATTGTTTACCGCACTGTCAATTGCTGTTATCCCGCTGTTGATTTCCGGTTTTGGCAAGTAAGCAATATCCTGCGGAATATTAACATTTTTAGGAATTAAACTGAATATGCTGTCAAATGAAAATGGACATATCAATCTGAACAGCACTGAAAACCATAGTGCGTAAGAATAAACCTTCGGGAATTTTTTTAGAAATAATCTAATCACTATTACAAAAACAATCACATAGCTTGCCGTAAGGCTCATATTTAAAACCGAAATAATTAGTTCGTCCATCGCTATACCTCCTTATGCTCATCAATAAGCCTCCGGAGCTCATTAATTTCTTTATTGCTTAATTTTTTATTTCTAGAAAATGCTGCTAAAAATCTTGGAAAAGAACCATCAAATCCTTCATCGACAATCTGTTTGCTTTGCTCTGTATAAAATTCTTCCTTAGTAAGTAATGATTCGACTATTCCTTTGTTGTTAATAAAAATCTCCTTAATTTCAATCTTTTTTAGCATTGTATATGTAGTTGATTTTTTCCAATCTAATTGAGCCTCACATAATTTCACCAAGTTAGGTGATGAAATCGGCTCATTTGCCCAAATAATTTCCGCAAGCTTCAATTCTGCTTCAGTAAGACGATATTCTTTCACTATTGCCTCCCTTAGTCTATGTTTCGTAAACCAATTATAGTTTACAGTATGTAGACTATAATGTCAATCATTTTATACTAATTCATTTTATTTAGCATTCAGAAAAAAAGAGATGATTAACATTTTTGGTTTAAATGATAATAATCTCTTTATTTTAATGTTTAATGATTTGCTTTCTTACAAATTTTTAAGGAAATCTTCTAATGTTATATCTGCCAATTCGAGTATACTTTTTAATGTTCCTTTAGCAACTTCATCATGCATAGGAATTATGGCTATTCTTATACCATTAGAATACTTAACATGACTTCCTTTTTGGCTCTTGTATTCAAATCCGAACTTTTTCAAACAATTAATTATTTCGGTAGGTTTCAATACAGGATATTTTGATCCCATTAGATAGCTACCTCCATGGTTGTTATAAACACTGGTGTAGATATGTCGCCTAATTCATTGTCTTCATAATATAATGCTATCGCCTCTGATAAATTCACCATTGCTTCCTCGATATCTTTACCTTGAGAAGCAACGTCATTTTCTACGCATTTCGCAACATACCAATTTTCTTCCTTTTGAATTATTACAGTGAATTTAACACTCATTGATTTCATCCCTTTCACTTATTACTTCTTATTTTTATATACAAATTATATCATTTTATACATTCATTATCTATAGTTATTGTGCGTTTTTATTTCAAATTTATAAAAATATGGATGCTAATAACAACCCGGATAATATCTTTCCTTATGATCCTCTTTCCTGCCGCAATCAGCTATGGCTTGATGAATAAAATATTAAAAAAGTTGCTTTCTTAAATCTTGACCTTCCCTTTTTCGATATTATAGTTTTTGTTTAGGAAAATGCAATCATGGTATGTAATGACCTAATACGACTAATAAATTAGTAAGCAATACTCTTAAGTGTATGTTTGTTTATTATTCTATTTCAAATGTTTGAAGAGGGTTCCTTTCTAAGATTTCTTCAACTTCTTCAAATCCTGTAAAAAATGAGTAGTTATATCTAGCAGGCAATGCAAAAACATACTTTGAATTTTCCCCTAATTTACCTGGCAGAACAGGTGCGGCGCCTACACTGAATTCTTCATTATTAAGTGATTCCCACAACTCCATAGTAAATATCATAACAGGTATATCCTGTCTTGGGGCTTCTTCTGTCCATTCAGGATGTCTGATATATATTAATGTACCTGATTGATTCTCCTTTGAATCTACTAATGATACGCCGTCCCATTTATCTTCTATAATGCTGTATCCCTTCCAGCTCTCAGGTAATAGGAAGTAGAATCCATATTCCTTGTTATTATATACAGATGAATTAACGTCAATATATTCACCCTTTATTACATCATCAATAAGCCATTTGTCTTCTATCTTTTCAATATTCAGCGTTACAGGCTTACTTGCGGATATTCCTCCTTGTGTCATTTCAACGCTTGTCATTTCAATTATGTTTCCATTTACAGTGTATTCAGAATCTGATAGCTTCTCAACCAATTCAATATCTATACGTTCCGGCCACGGACTGGAAGACACTCGTCCGGGAGCATTTACAGGATCATTCTGCCATTTCTCAAGTAATGCTGTTGAAACAAATTCTCCGTAATTTTCTTTTAAACTATCTTTAACAATATCTTCCGGTGCCATTAAAGAAACCATTTTAAGATTTTCTCCAAAACTCTTAACCAAGTTTTGTATTTGATTTTTCTCTTTTTCAGCTATATCGGAAACTGTATTAATTAAAACTGCCCGTAATGCATCATCCCATGTTACATCTGCATTTAAGCTTTCTGCAACGAATCTTACAGGTACTAATGTTCTTGAATTTTTAATTCTTGCAGGTACATCCAATTCAACCGGCTCATCGTTAATATATGCAATAGTATCATCTATTTTCAAAGATATTGTAGTGCCATCCTTTGTTACAACAGCTGTCTTATTCGTACCGTCCCAATCAACTTCTGCTCCAAGAGTTTCAAATATCGCTCTCATTGGCACAAGTGTTCTTGAATTTTCTATTATTGGATCTGTATCCTCAAGCTCAAGAAGCTTGTCATCTATAAACACTCTTATGAGCTTTCTCTCTTTGTATGATTCAATATTTTCCGGTATTTTTACTAAACCTGCTGCTGTTTTGCCATCGTTATGAGCAATCATGAGAGCATAGCCTTCATTAAAAGAGCTTAAGTATTGTATATTAAGTGATGATGGAATAACTTCAGCACCATATTCATTTAACATGACTATGGATTCTCTTGGACTTGGTCCATAGGTTGAAAGTGCTCTGATAAGACCTTCTCTCATGTACTCTCCGGCATATCTTCCATACTGCCAAAGAGGAGTAAGCCTTTCATCATCTCTGTTAATTAAAAAGCTTGAGCCGTAGTCATTAGGGTAATTATGATTTTCTATGAGAACATAGGCAGCTTCTCCTATGAATGGACTTGCTTCTTTGTATTTTGCCGGTATGACGAAGTCACCGTTTTTATCTATATACCCATATTTTCCAGTATTATCTTGTGCAACTGCAAGACCTCCATAGAAACTAGTATCAACATATTTATCAGTCTCAGGTATTAACTTAAAGTCAATTATGTTATTTCCATCTTTATCAATGTAACCTGCAAGACCATCCTTCACTACATACGCCGCTTCCTCTCTAAAGGATTTAGCTGATTCATATATCATAGGTATAACAATTTCGCCGTCTTTGTCTATGTAACCCCAAAGTCCTGTTTCTACACTTTGCACAGCTGCAAGTCCCTCTAAAAAATAGCCTGCATCCTTATATATTTGGGGAATTACAATTTCACCTTTTTTATTAATAAATCCTTTATTCTCTTCATAACCGCCAATTGTTGTAAACCCTTCTTGGAATTTATCTCCCATATTCCTATGCATACCAAGAGGTATTACTTCATTACCTTCCTTGTCTATAAATCCTTCCACCTGTCCGGGAGGTGCCATAAGCTGTCCCTGCACATAAGGTTCATCCCGTGGTATGTATTTGTATACTTTTGCCATATCATCATGAAATCCGCTTATCCCATTATAATCGCCGGCAGCTATTATTTCCCCTCTTGTGTCAAAACATATGGTTCCACCGGTTATATTTAAATTAAAAATTCCTTCAGTAAAAATAGAATTCTGTGAGTAAGACTGTATATGTGAATCTCCAAGGTCAAGCCAAGTGATATCAAGACCGGGAAAGTCTAATCCTATACTTGCTTTTTCCTGATCTTCCGCAATTATTGACTGCCCTTTAACATACTCGGCGCCATATGCATCTGCTGTGTTAAAAGGTGTCATTGTCAATAATAAAGTTAATGTTAAAATTAGAATTACAATTAAAATCTTATTTTTCATGTTCCCTCCTATATGTTAAATGATTCATATTTAGTTAGACTTATAATATATTAAAGAAGTTGCTTATTTTTATGAAATTTAGACCTAAAACCTTTGATAGTTTTGATTCAGGAGAATTCAATTATGGTATGTAATGACCTAATACGACTAATAAATTACCGTCACTTCCTACAATAAAATCAAAGTAAAAATATTTATAATCATAATTATTAATAAAGTTTTCATCAAGCAAGGGCATGTAATACATTTCATATGAAGTATAATTTGGTGGTGCAAGTGCTGCTACATTAACGCCATGTTCCAATGTATAAGTTTCTTTATATTTTAAATCCTCAATTCTGTAACCATTAGGATTGTTATCATTGGGGCCATCCGGTATAAATTCCATTACATTTACAATAACTGCTGTTGGGTTCTCATTTTCAATTTCAAATGAATCAATCATCCCAAACACTTTTTTGTAGCCTTGGGCAATATATAAATTAGCTGTAGATTCCAGGTCAATAACATTATAGGGTCCGCCTGTAAATTTAAAGCTCATTTTAATTTTATCCATAATACTTTTATCAGCATAGTTACTGCGTAAAGTAATATTCATTTTTCGCAGTGTGTCCTCATTATACAGGTATTCTCTTATGGCATTGTCACTGACGTTTATGATTTCCTCTGTTTCATAAGGTAACATCTGAATCCAACCAACAGGATTATCTCCCTCATATATGTCCCAAATAGGTAAATACTCCAACGGCTTTATATCCCATTCACTTGGTATTTCAACAGTAAAATAGCTTGAGCCCATCACTTTAAAACCATCATTAGATGCTTCTGGTTTTTGTTCTCCTAATAATGATATTCCTTGCACTACATAATTTATTTGTTCGCTCATTTCTTGATAATGCTTAGATAGTTCTTCATCATTTACCGGATAATTTACATCTGAAGGAAGGCGGTAGAAATAAGTATATCCATTACCTTGCAATATAATTTTTGTAGGTACCGGTTCCATATTCATGTCTTGCTGTGTAATCATTTCCCCTATTGTACGGTTTATTGTAAAAAGGAGCCCTCCTTGACCTGTGTCATATATTTGTTTATCAAATACAGAAATGTAATTATCTGATTCCTCTATTTCGTATTTGTCTTTCCATTCCTTTGGGAAATTTAATGAAAATCCAAGGCTTTCATTTTTATATATATTATTATCGGCATTGATTTCCGAATCAATATCTTGATTTTGATTGTTTACTGGCTCAGACTGCTCTATTATTTTCTGTGGGTCTGTTCCAAATGATATCAATACAAAGGCAATGATAATAACTGCCAATATCATAATCCAGAATGATGGTTTCTTGTAATTAAGTACATTTTTAATTCTGCTTTTTACATTTCCTTCTCCAAAAGCTAAAGGACTTAATAGTCCGCTTTGCTTTGCAGAAAGGGCAAGAAGTGAACTTGAATAGTTTACGCGTATATCTTCCTTAGTATTTTTCATAACACTCTCATCGCATGACATTTCCATATCCTTTGCCATCATATAATATGAAAGCCAAATAATAGGATTGTACCAGTGAATAATTAGTGCCATAAAAGCCACAGGCTTAATTATATAATCAAAGCGTTTGATGTGTGTCTCTTCATGTTTAATAATATAATCAAATTCATTTTTCGGCAAATCTATTGGAATAATGATTTTTGGTTCAATAAAACCCATTACAAAAGCGGTCTTTATGAGATCAGTTTCGTAAATATTATCACGCACCAATGTTGCTGTGGAAAGTCTTTGTTTTAATCTAAAATATGTAATGAATCCATAACATAATAGCACGGTAATTCCAAACAACCAGATTATTGCATATATTACTATAGTGTCCCTAACGGGATTTACACCTGCTGCTTGATTTACTTGCGGTAATGATTCCACTAAAGTATTATTTACAGGTATATCAATCATTTTTATGCCGGTATTTATGGCAGGATTTTGCATGTATATAGCTTCCTTAGGTATGGGGGCTCTATTGGCAGGTATTAAGCTCACTGCACTTTCAAATGAAAATGGACATATTAAGCGAAACAGTACAATAGCCCAAAGTGCATAAGAAAAAATCTTTGGTGCCCTTTTTAAAAGAAATCTTGCAATCATAACTGCTAAAGCAACAAAGCCGCCTGTTATGCTCATATTTAATACAACTAAAAACAATCTGCTCATTTTTTAGAAGCCTCCTCAATCATATTTTTTAATTCTTCAGCTTCCTTCTTAGAAAGTTTTTTATCCTGCAGAAATGTAGCTATAAAAGCCGGTAGTGAGTTGTCAAATGATTTTTCCAACAATGCTTCGCTTTCATATTTTTGTACTTGCTCACGTTTTATTAGAGATGTTACAGTGGCATTTTCATTTTTTAAAATATCTCTGCTACACAATTTTCTTATCATTGTATATGTTGTAGACTTTTTCCAACCCAATTTTTCAAAGCAAATCTTCGCTAATTCAGTAGAGTTTATTGGTTCAAGCTCCCAAATAATATCTAAAAACTTATACTCAGCATCAAAAAGTTTAAATTCCTTCATTAAAAGCCTCCTTTGGTTTATCACGATAAATCTATCATAATGAGTTTACTACGATAAACCAATTCTGTCAACAAAAATTATTTGTTTTTTAAATTATTTTTAAGTAGAAATAAAGCTTTTCCGGCAAAAAACTTAACCTTTTATTTAAAAGAGAACAGTATAATTAATTCTGTCCTCTAATTTGATAGTTCTGCTTAAAATGTTTTAATAAAAAAAAGCTGATTTGGACTCTCATACAATTAATCTATATTTCTTCTAAGTCTCAATTAATTAATTAATTATTTATGTAATCACTCTTAAACAAAATCTTGCCGTTCTTATCTTTTATTTCCATCAAACTGCCGTTTGTCCATTCAGGGACCCTTCTGACCAACTTGCCTTCACTGTCGATTTCATCTGCCTTAACAATGTATTTATAATTAATACCATATTTATCTTGAACATTAATAAATATTTCAATTCTATCATTGGCAGAAAGTTCAACCTCATCCTTTACAGAATGCATTATTGGTTCATTTCCTTGAATATCTACTTCTTGTTCATCTGAAATTTCACCGTTAATATATCTTGATATACTTACTTTTTCAGCACTATTATTTGAATGTCCATAAGAATTAATGACAATATCTCCGTCATATTGATACTTGCCGGAACTGTATTTAGCGTTTCCTAAAAAATCTCCATGTATTTCTAAAATATATTTTTGCTCCATATTATCATAATCATCTATGGTTTCTATCTTTTCAGTACTGTTATCGTTTAAAATAACCTTTATTTGAAAAGAGTCAAATATATACGCATTTATTGAAGCGGTAAATGTTGTTCCGGTTTTTTGCATTGAATACCTTTTGTCATTTATCATCAAATCAGCTGTTAAATTATCCGTGTTTTCTTTAGGTGTTATTGATATAGAAACGGGAACAGTCAAATCTTCTGTTAATTTATCTCCAAAGGTTACATCATAGCTGTCAAGTATACTTGCCTGCTTTTTTAGCTTTTCATCAACATTAAAGTATATATCATCAATTTCACTACTTAGGTTTCTCTGTTCTCTATCCAAATACTGAACATTGTCATCCAATGTTCTTTCCATGCTGTTTAGTTTAAATATCGTATAGATATTAAGCAATATAAGAGCTGCTATAATAAAATTAAAATTTTCTTTTTTCATTTTTTGTCCTCTTTTAATATTTGTATATTCAACTTTGAAATTATTTCTTTCATTTCTTAATGTTTTGCCCAATCCAAAAACAACCTGCCGCAATTACAGCTGATAAAAACAAAATCGCAGATTCAAGATACCCGTGTGAAGATGAATTTATGTATACACCCCCAAAATAAATTGTTAATACAAAAATTAAAATAATTATTGCTAAATCAGGCCATTTCTTTTCCATGATGGATTCCGCCTTTCAAAATTTATTTCTGTTATTTACCGATAATGATACTTTTTAACTCATTTTCTAACTTCTCTAAATATTGTTTTTCCTGACTTTCCATCTGCTGCAATTTATAAATTGTGCTTGTAACTTGATTTTTGACATTTGACACACTTTCATAGGAATTATTAATTTTAGACTGCATATACCAATCTGCAATAAGTCCGTCAAAAAAGAAATCTGCAAATTTCCCGAAACCATCTGTTTCAAACCTTATATCATAGTTTATTCTTACATCCGCTAATTCTGACTTAAATCTTCTTAAATTATGATGAGCTTGTTCAACTTCACTCATAGCATTATCAATATGAGAATGTTTTGCTAAGTCTGCAATCAATCCGCCACCTAACAAATCCCACGTTCCCCAGCCCTGAGCGGAACCTAAACTATCCAAAGCAGAATCGAGGCTGTATACTGCAGAGCTTCCGGCTGAAACAGCTTCTCTAAGCTCTTTTAAATTTCTTTTTGACTCATCTATTTTCTTTGTTATCTCTAATATTTTATTTGCCGAAGAAGCATCTGACCTGATTAATAATTCCTTTTTCTGTGCATACAGACTATTGAATTCATCCCTGCAATTCATGTAATTTTCTTTTTCTACTAACAATTTAGATATTTCTGTCTGTATGCTGTACAAATCATAATTTGCCTGGTCATGTTTAAGTTTTGCAGATAGCGCTTCTCTTTGTTCCTTTTCCTTTTTATCTTCTAATTTACCGGTAATCGAATAAAAGATAGACACTATATTGGTACTGTCCAATTTTTCTACATCGAGGTTTTCTTTATCCAATACTGTCTTTAGTTCATATACCTTATGTTTTAAATCAGCTTCATCGCTTCTTAGTCCCTCAAGAATTGAGTCAATTTTATTTAATCTGTATATTTTTTGTTGGACTTCTTCTAACTTCTTGTTTAATTCCGAATACATCGCTACCTCCTCATGGAATTCAGAATTCAGGGTACGGTCCTTGAATTTTAAGGTCCGCCCTAAAGTTCTTAATTTATTCTTTTAATCATCAAATGCTCATCACAATATGTACCGTCTTTAAATTTAAAACCATTTTCTCTTGTACCGTATATTTTAAATCCAAATTTCTTATATAATTCTATTGCATTGTAATTTGGACTTGCAACCTCTAACTCAACCAGTTCGAACCCGGTATCCTCTGCAATTTTTAATATTTCAGTTATTAGAGCATTTCCTATTCCGATGTGCCATGATTCCTTTAAAACTGCTATTCCGAAAGATGCTCTATGAGATATTTTAAACCGTTCTCCAATAGCGCTTAAGTGTGTTGTGCCAACAAGCTTATCGTTAATGAATGCGCAAATCAATATATCTCTTGGAGCTTCCCTTAATGAATTTATAAAGTCTACTTCTTCTTCAATCGTCATTATTACTTCTTCAGGATAACGCAGCAAAAAATCCGTCTCAGCTGCTGTCTTCTTTAAATACTCAAGCATTATCTCTGCATCTTTAGCTTCAGGACTTCTTAATACACATACTTCACCATTTTTCAATGTAATGGTTTTCTTATTGAATACCATAACTCCCCACCTCCGAATTTAATCGATACCCTCCACATAATGAGGAGGAGAACGAAAAGAACCGTCCCTAAAATTTTATTTTGAGAACTCAACGTTATAGGCATTTATTTGTGCAGGATAACTTTCCATAATCATTCCGTTATAAGTAATTTTTACTTTGCTGCCTTCGGTAAATTCCGATAGCTCCTTTAGAACAGCATTATCTACAGGAACCCTCACAACAATTTTATCGCTTGAATTAAGCTCCGGTGAGCCTTCTTCCGGTTTAACCAATATAGAATTGCCGTTGTTCTCAAGTACAGTTGCATTGAAGGATACTTCTTCAATACTTCCGTCGTTATTTATTATAAATTTATTTACTACAGCAACGATTATGATCGTTAAAACAAGCAATACTATAAAGAAAATCAACTTTCTGTTCATAATAACCACCTCTTATAATCCTTAGACGCACTGATTGAAGAAATGTTCCAACTTAACAATACAATATGACGGCTCCCCCGTCCCTTGTCATATGGATTTTTCCATTGCTTCTAAGGTTTCAATATCCGAGGGATTCAGCTTTTTATAAAGGTCTTGCCTGTAAAGCTTAGCTTCATCAAGCTTCTCTTTTCCTTTTCCTCTATTCTTATTAACTTCGTACCAGTATACTTTTTTATTTTTATAGTAAAGGTCAAAGTCAACCAGCCTTTTGCCCTCTACCGTATATTCCAATGCCATTAAAATCTTCTTAACTTCTACAGGTGTATAAAATGTAAACAATCTCACCTGGTATGTCAATACCGAATAAAGAATAACTGCAAAGTCCTTAGTCCAGCTTTCTCCTAATACCATGCCTATTTCCAACTTTGACAATACAAACATTAATCTTTCATAATGTTTCTGATAATTTCCATAGGAATCGTATATATTAATTCTAAGCTCATACCACTGACTGTCATCTAAGCTTTGGGTGATTAATCTCAATCCCTCCAATCGCAATCTTTCTTGAACTTCTCTAATCGGTCTTGCAATTAACAGCTTAGTATCCAAAAAATCTGCAACCGGTCCGCTAAGTACCTTTCTTGTAAAAGCAATTATAGTATCATCCTTCTCGCCAATCCCGATGCCTTCTATCCAATCAACTTCTTGACCGCCTAAAATTTCCTTTATTTTATCTGCTATCTTTTTTTCATCACCTGCAACACGCATTACAATCGATGCAGGTCCCATATCGACCTTTTGCAGCAGTCTGCATACTTTACTGCCAATAATTGAACAGAGTATAGACGAAGAAGCTTTATTAACAAGAACGATTTTCTTTGCATCCTCTACATAGGTTTTTTCGAGATTAATATCTGTTATATAACAAATGGTGCAATTTTCCGATGCTTTTTCAAACCCCTGCCAAAAATCCACAACTTCCCCATTAAGACCCGTCACTAAAAAATTTGTAACTTCTTCGATATTTTCAGTTCTTAAAAACAAATGCCTAGGTCCAATCCTGAATAAAAGCATAATATCCCCCTTTTTATAAACCCATTTTCTTTGATTCCATACGTCTTAAACGATTTGTACAATTAGGATAATTTATATGAAATACCCGTTTATTGGACAAATCAATTATATTAATATTTAATACACCGTTTAAACCAATTGTACCATCTTTTTTGTAATGACCAGGTTCAAAACTATGACCATAAAGATTAAAATCTGCTTTACATGAATATTCTTTGTGGTAATGCCCCGCTGTAAAGCTGCAATCTCCTATTTTCAAGAGCCCTTCTTCTAAAATTGTACCATTCTTTGTAAATTGGCATATAGCTTCGTAATTATCATGATTACCCATAAAATAATAAACTTTAGTGTCATTCTTCTCCAAGCCTTCGACGAGTTCTTCGACTCTATTGCAATAGCTGTTGACTCTGTCTTTATGAACCTCTAACTTAATATTATCCACCAAGTCACCAGTATGTATTATATATTGAGGCTTCAGAATATCTATTATTTTAAAAATACCATTGTAGATTTCTGAAGGCGTATCGCTTATATGCAGCAATACAGGTCCTTTTATATCCTTTAACAAAGTCTCTGAAATATGAGGATAATTAATTATGCATATAAGTTCTTTGCAAACATCCTTTATACTTTTCATATAATTTTTCTCCTATGTCACTTGTTACCGCATAGTTACTTATTTAATGCAGCAATATTTCCCTAAATAAGTCTGCGGCAATTTCTATCAGTTCATCCCTGAAATCATATTTGTTAATGTGAACAGCCGGGTAATCTTCTCCATTCCCGATTAAAAAGATTGCACCCTTGGTTAATTTTGTGTAATATCCAAAATCCTCTGAGCTTCTGATTGCATGCTTCATTTCTATCAATTCGTATCCTTTATTTTTTGCTGCCTTTCTGATTTTATCAACACTTTCAGCATGATTATACGTTTCGGGGAAAACATCAACGTACTCGAAACTTACCTTTAATCCGTACTTTTCTGCTTCTTCCTTCGACAGCTCCTCAATTTTTTTCTGCAGCATATACATTTCTTCTTCATATAAAGCGCGGATAGTCAGTAACAGCTCACCCTTGCTTGCACTTGTACCAAAAGCTCTCTCCCCTACAGCTGCTTGTATTACAGTGCATAGAACCATTCCTTTATATTTATCAGGTGAAGTATATTCAGGAACAGCACTTATTATATTTGCAATAGCAAAGGCTGGATTTTTTCCCTTCTCCGGCATGCTTGCATGTGAAGGCATACCTTGCATATGTATTATCATACCCTTTGAAGCACAAAAACTGACTCCGTTTTTCACAGCAACAGCTTTATACGGTACACCGCTCATATTATGATACGCATATATTTCATCAATATTATTTTCTGTTATAAATACAGCTGCTTCTTTTGCTCCATCTCCGGTTTCTTCAGCATGCTGAAATAAAAAGTAGACATTATTTTCAGCCCCATATTGATCAATTTCCAGCGCAAAGCCTGCCAATGATGCCGAATGCCCGTCATGTCCGCATTTGTGTGAAATACCATGAATATTAGACCCGTAGGGAATATCTATATATTCATCTATCGGGACCGCATCAAAATCTGCACGAAATGCTATGTTTTTCTTTCCGGGAGCTGCTTTATATACAGCATAGAACCAGCGGCCTCTGTCCACTATTTCCAAATTTGTATGTTCTTTTAAAAACTGAATCAAATGTTTTTTTGTCCATTCTTCACTATTGGAAAGCTCCGGATGTTCATGTAATTCATGGCGCAATTGTACTGACAGCTCATAATTTTTCTTATTCATATCTCTCCTTCTACAGGTGTGGAACTTTGGGGAACTTTGGGGACGGACCTTGGAATTCCGCTAAGTTTCATTCATAGTAATTTTATTTATTCGATAATAACATTTTCTTCAACCAATATCAATTATGAATATTAACCTCATAGTAATTAACCAGACAAAAATGTCCTCTATCTAAAGACAATTCTTGTTTTTTGTTGAATAAAATAGTAAAACTTTTGTTTATATTTTTCAAATTTTATGTTATCATATATATGTAAATACATAGTTGCACATAGTCAATTTATGGGAGGTAAAAAATTGAGAAAAATTTTAATAACAGGAGCATTGGGACAAATAGGCTCCGAATTAACTGAAGAAATGCGAAGGATTTACGGTTCAGACAATGTAGTAGCAAGCAGCAGAAGAATAAAGGAAGGACATGAGAAACTTATTGAATCCGGTCCATTTGAAGTCATTGATGTGAATGACCCTGAAACATTGGCATCAGCAGTAGATAAATATAAAATAAACACAATTGTAAACCTTGCTGCCATACTATCTGCCACAGGAGAAAAAGATCCTCAGCAATGTTGGAACATAAATATGAACGGTCTGTACAACATTTTAGGAATTGCTAAAGAAAAAAACTGCATGGTATTCACACCATCATCCATTGCTGCCTTTGGACCTTCAACCCCAAAGGATAATACTCCCCAGGATACAATTCAAAGACCAACCACCATGTACGGAGTAACTAAGGTCGCCGGTGAATTATTATGTGACTATTACTATAAAAAGTTCGGTGTTGACACAAGAGGTGTTCGTTTCCCAGGACTTATTTCATACGCTACGCTGCCCGGAGGAGGAACAACGGATTATGCAGTTCATATATACTATGAAGCCTTGAAAAGTAAAAAATACTCAAGCTTTATTCAAAAGGGAACCTATATGGATATGATGTATATGCCGGATGCATTAAGAGCAATCATTGACTTAATAGAAGCAGCTCCGGACAGACTAAAACACCGTAATGCCTTTAACGTTTCTGCCATGAGTTTTGAACCTGAAATGCTATCAGCATCCATAAGAAAATTTATACCTGAATTTAAGCTTGAATATGATGTTGATCCTGTAAGACAAGAAATAGCAGATTCATGGCCTAATTCTTTAGATGATTCTGATGCTAAAGAAGAATGGGATTGGAATCCGAAATATGACTTAGATGCCATGACAAAAGACATGCTTGAAAAATTAAGAATTAAATTAAATATTCAAGGATAACAAGTGTATCAAGAAAGGACTATCAGTGTTATGAGGACACACCTTTAATAATGGAATAGGAACACCCCTTCAAAGTCTGGTAATTCTATATGGGATAGCTTTTAAAGGAATGTCCTCGTTCTTAACTTTTTATAGTAATATCAATAGATTCATTGTTTTTCAAGAAATTCAATTGCTGCATTTATATCAAGAGGCTCACTAATCAAATATCCCTGTAATTTGTCGCATCCGCAATTTTCATAGTATTGTCTTTGCTCTTCGTGTTCTACCCCTTCTGCTATTACACTGTGACCCAACTTATGCGCCATTGATATAATGTCATTTGTTATAGACTCCTTATAATCAAGTAATATTTTATCACTAAAGTATTTATCAATTTTCACTATATTGACATTTAGCTCGCGTTCCCTGGCTAATGAGGAATAACCTGTGCCAAAGTCATCTAAGGCAATTTTTATCCCCAACTTTTTCAGTATGCCTAAAATACCATTTATTTCATAATAGTCCATAGCAAACATTGATTCTGTAATCTCAAGGATAATATTTGCAGGATTAACCTGCATTTCATCTATCAGCTCAAAAAGATTTTTAATAAAATTATCCTCTACCAGCTGTACTACAGAAATGTTTATTGATACGTTAATATTAACATATCCGTTTTCCTTCAACTTGTTTAGGAATTTAAATGCCTGAACAAAAATTTTATAGCCTAAAGGAATAATGAGCTTTGTTTCTTCAGCTATAGGAATAAACTCCAAGGGCATTAACAAATCTTGCGTGTTGCTTTTTATCCTGACTAAAGCTTCAAAATCTGATATTCTGTTTGACTTAATATCAAGAATAGGCTGAAATTGCATAAATATACCATCATAATTTTCATCTGCTTCAATTTGAGCAAGCTCATATTTTATCTCTTCTTTGCGGATTATTTCCGCTTCCATATCTGTATTAAAAAAACAAAATCCAAATTCTTTGTCATACAAGCCTATTGCTTTTTCAGATGCAATCAGAAGATTCTTTAACAATAGCTGAATGTCATCTTTATTATCTTCGTCTATTTCGACAATCCCGATACCTCCGCCGATTCTTTCTATGCTTAGAACTGATTCCAATGTACTGATAACATCCTCACAAAATTCCGTTAATTCATTTATATCCTTATAATTTTTTATATAGAAAACAAAACGATTTTCATATGGATAATATAATTGTCTCTCAACGGTACAATGCTTCTTAAGAGCATTTGCAGCTTTTTTAATCACTTCCATACTATAATGAAATCCATAAGACAAACTTAATGAATGTATCCTGCTTAAATTAATACTGATAACAACTCTTTTGTCCGTTGACTGCATTTGTGCATCATGAGCTAAAAGATTTTCTAAATATCTGCGATTATACAGTCCTGTCCATGTATCATGTTCACTAATAAATTTAAGGTTATCCTCAAATTCCTTTCGATCTGAAATATCAAGAACAATTCCTTCAAGAGCTTCCACTTCGCCTTCATTATCATAAACTCCTTGTCCCATCTCAAGAACCCATTTCCGTTCTCCCTGGGCTGTCATTATCTTATATTCATATTTAAAAGGTAACTTCTTAGCTAAGATACGCTTCCATTCTTTCCAAAGAGGCTTGCGATACTCAGGTGCGATTAAGTCGTTATAAGACAGGTCTTTGTTATTTATCAGGTTTTCAGGTGTATATCCGGTTAGATTAAAACATCCCGCCGAAACATACTGCATCGTCCAATCCCGGTCATAATTGCATCTATATGCCAACCCCGGAAGATGGGAAAGCAGTACTGATTTACTGCGCTCACTCTCCTTCAAAGACTCCTCTACTACATCGACTGTTAAACTCTGCTCATGGAGCCTTTGTTCATATAAATGCTGTAATTCAATTTGAATAAGCTCCCTTTTTTGTATTTCTTTTTTCAAGCGGATTATCCAGTAAAATGAAACTGCCATAACAACAGCCGCAAAAAAAACAAGGAAATAAAATCCTTTTACAACTTCAAATTGTATGCCGGTTTTCTCACTGATCAATGAAATATAATCTGCAGCGATACCCTTATATTCACTATCTATATCAATAGATTCAAATGGAACCAACCCGGAATCCACACCAAGCTTTTTAACAGGATGCTTGTTTATAAAATCAACCGCATCTTCTGTCCAATCAATTTCTCCTGCATCATAACATGGTGACAAAATAGAGAAAATGATAATTAATATAATAAGTAAAGGGAAAACCTTTTGCATAATAACCTCATTCAACTAAGAACTTTATTATATAAAAACGTTTATTAATTATACTACAATATTTGACAAAATATTACAAGTGATTTAAATCTTTAATTTAATGCTTCATCCCCGGAATCCGTGAATTAAGTTAATTATATGTTGCAAATATATTATTAAAATGATAAATTATAGTTAAGAATTTTCTAACAATTAAAAAGGAGAAAACAATATGGATGTTAAGTATGTTGCAGAACCGTTTAGAATTAAGATGGTAGAGCCGCTTAAAATGTTATCTCGCCAAGAGAGGGAGCAAAAGATTAAAGAGGCAAATTATAATATGTTTAACCTTAAAGCGGAAGACGTTTACATTGATTTATTGACAGACAGCGGCACTAATGCTATGAGCTCAGACCAATGGGCAGGAGTAATGCTTGGAGATGAATCATATGCCGGCGGAAAGAGTTATTTTAAGCTTATTGAAGCCGGGCAGGACATATTCGGATACAAAATCATTCAGCCGGTTCATCAAGGCCGTGCTGCAGAAAAAGTGTTTTTCCCGATTTTAGTATCTAAAGGCAAATACGCTATTGCAAACATGTTCTTTGACACAACCAGAGCCCATGTAGAAATTGCCGGTGCAAGAGCAATTGACTGTGTAGTGGAAGAAGCAAAGGATCCTGCTATAAGAGCTCCCTTCAAAGGAAATATGGATGTTAAAAAGTTAGAAGAACTTATTAACGAGTTAGGAAAAGAAAATGTAGGAGTAGTTGTAATGACTATAACCAACAACTCAGCCGGAGGACAGCCTGTTTCAGTTCAAAACATGAGAGATGTATCGGCGGTATGTAAGAAATATAATATTCCATTAGATATTGATGCTGCTCGATTCTCTGAAAATGCATACTTTGTTAAACAAAGAGAAGAAGAATTTAAAGACTGGTCAATAAAAGATATAACAAAAGAAATGTTCAGCTATGCAGATTCCTTTACAATGAGCGCTAAGAAAGATGCCATTATAAATATGGGCGGTTTGATAGGAATCAAGGAAGATAATCAAGGATTATATCAAAAAGTGAAAGCTAATTGTATTTCATTTGAAGGATTTACTACATATGGTGGATTATCAGGCAGAGATTTGGAAGCGATGGCAATTGGTCTATATGAAGGTCAAGATGAAGATTTCTTAAGATATAGAATAGGTCAATTGGAATACTTAGCTGCAAAATTAGATGATGCAGGTGTAGTATATCAAGCACCTGTTGGCGGACACGGATTATTCATAGATGCAAAATCTATGTTCCCGCATATTCCTTATTATGAATTCCCGGCACAAGCTTTAGCAATAGAATTATATAAAGAAGCAGGAATCAGAACTTGTGATATCGGTTCATATATGTTAGGCAACGATCCTGATACAGGAGAGCAGTTAGAAGCTGATTTTGAATTTACAAGATTAGCTGTTCCAAGAAGAGTATATACTCAAGCTCATTTCGATATAATGGCTGAAGCCCTCATAGCAATTAAGGAAAGAGCAACAAGTGTTAAGGGATACAGGATAACTTGGGAGCCCCAAATACTTCGTCATTTCCAAGCAAGCTTAGAACCTATTGAATAGCATAACATCATTCTCATATCGGGGACGGACCTTAAAATAAAAGGTCCGTCCCCGGAATTTTCTAAATATCATCTATGATGCTTTTTCGCTTTTCTTCATACTCTTCCTTAGTCATAAAACCATTTTCATGCAAAAGCTTTATCTCTTCCAGCCTTTTTTTGGAATCCGAAATATATACATAATCTTCATCTTTTATTTCTTCAGGAGTATCTTTAATTAATTTAGTTTTTTCCATCAAATCATTATCTTCTATGATAATTTCATGTGTTGAAACACCCTCTTCCGTAAATGCATTTTTGCCATGCATAACCGTAATGATAATTGCCACCATAGTCCAGAATACTCCGAATGGACCTGCCGTTGGTATTACAACAAATAAACCTATTAAACAAAATACAATTCCAACAAAAAATCCGGCAGTTGATTGACCCTTGCTTGGTTTAACTCTAATTTTCTTGCCCATAAACGCTCCTCCAATTAATATCTATATTAATTATATCAACAATCATTTGCAATTACAATTAATTTTGCATTGCGAAATTGCGCATTTCTCTGCACATCCGTACCTTGTTCCGTAAACAATTATTGTATTCATATTACCTCTAAATTAATTATTAATTTCTACAGATATCTGCCCAGCCAGTTAATGCTTTCTTCCATCATATTTGTGGTAACTACATGATTTAATTTGGGATATTCGATTAGCTTAATTCTTTCTTTATTACCATACATGGGACTTAATTCATTATAAAAAATTCTTTGGCTTTCAATGGGCACCGAAGTGTCGCTGTCACCGTGCAGCAGCAATATGGGTCTGTCCTTTAAGAGGTTTAAATGATTCATCGGGTCCAATCCTTTTACCTTCTTTTCAACCCTTTCAAGGTTTTCTGTAATTGTAACTTCTGCATTCTTATTGAAATTCTCCCATCCGCAGCAGCCGTTAAACACAATAAGAGCTTTTGAATCCTTGTTGTGTGTAAAAATTCCACCGGAAGTAAAGCCGCCCATAGAATTCCCCATAACCGCAATTCTTTTGGGGTCTGCAGAATACTTTGATATTAGCTCACGTTCTATAATGCTGTATTCTTCAATATTTTTAAACACTACATCCCAAAAATATTCTATCAATGCTTCCCGGCCGTAATCAGACAACGGGTTCCTTTCACCATGATAAATGGCATCGGGGATAACCACCTGATACCCCGCAGAGGATAATATAAATCCCCTTATGCGCTGCTTTTCTTTATTTGAGCTCCAACCATGGTAGAATACCACTGTAGGTATTGGTTCCTTTAAATCTCTTGGTCTAAAAATAATTGCCGGGATTTCCTGCAGCTTTATTTTTTCCTCTATTATGTAATTTGATTTAATAAAATCAGCCATAAAATTCTCCTTTATTGCGAAAACATTTACCTTATTATACCACTTCATGTCCGTGTGTCTGACCGTGATCATGTTCTTCACCTTCTGCCATTTTAAAGAATGTAACATATGCATTAACATATTCCCTTGCAGCTTTCACATCATTAATATCAAAATCTTTAAGCGCTATTGCCCTGTCAAATTTCTCTTTTAGAACATGGTACTCTTCTTCTGTTACTAAACCTTTAAGCGGTGACATATCTCCCTTATCAATACTCTCATCAGCTGCTGCAACAACCGGTTCCAATACGGTCCCGTAAGGTTTTAAGCCTTCATAAGATGCGCCTTCTCCTGCACGGTGAATTCTAACAAAGTTTTCTAAAAACCAACGGTCTGCAACTTCTTTGGCATACTGCCCAAATTTACGAGCTTTTAGAGCCAACTCATAAATTTCTTTAAGTTCTTCTTCATATTCTTCAAAAATCCATTTATATGCATAGTTGATATTTCCGGTTTCGAGTGCTTTCTTGCCGTCCTTTACTGCAGGACCATCCATCGTATCACAATGTGCATATGCCCTTCTGGAAAATAATAATAATAAACCTGTTGCTACTGCAATTCCGAATAAAATTTGCATCATCATTTTTCGTTCTCCTTTATTTTTTATTTTTAATCTTAAGATAATTATACCCAATTTGAGGTTATTAATCTTTGATTTCTATCAAATTTTAAAAATACTATTTATTAAATAATTTTAGATTAAATAACCATCCGTTCAGTTAAAGCATCCGGGGCGAGAGTCAAAGCATATTCTTCCAAAATATCCAAGGTTTTAAAAATTACCCTTGCATCCATACCGTCAACTCCAAAGACAAAATAGACTGTCCGTCTTGTTTCGGGTGAAATACAGGTTCTGTTATCTGCACCGGCAATCATACTAAGGATAATACCTTGATTATCCTTTCCGCTTACATCTCCGGGATAAATATGTACATCACGCCCACCCATACCGTTAAACGGAACCTTTTCTGTTCCTCTGAAAAGTATCAACGGTCCATCGATTTTATCTGCATCATGTGAACCAAGAAGTATATAAGTCTTAAGTTCTGTTAGAAATGCTACCTGATTAATCAGATTTATATCCGGGAAAGAGCGGTTTTTAAGCAAAATAGATTCTGCTTGCATCATTACTGTATACGTTTTCTTAAATTTCTTAAAATATTTATAATATGGGTTTTCTCCAAATACTTCTTTTCTGTCATAATTTGCTGCACGAGACATTATTCCGGCAAGTTCACTACTTTTCAATCTCATAAAACTTTGCATATCCCATTTTTTGTTTTCTGGATAATCAACTGACAATAAACCAAATGGTATATTAGTTCCTACAAACGATATATCTTTTGAAACTTTTATCATATAGTTAATCCCCTTTTCTATAGTGTTTTCAAAGGAAAAGTCTTGCCTATATTTTATTTGCCGGCATTGATATCATTTAAATATCTGTATATAGTAGCTTCAGAGCTATAGAGCAGTTCTGCTACATACGATACGGCGCCTTTTAACATAAAGATTCCCTTTTCGTCCAAGACTTTAACGATTTCAAATTTCTCATCTTTAGTCAATCTATCTAATGGAATAGAACTATTCTTTAGAACCCTTCTAATGGCATTTTCTGAGACTTCCTCTATAGTAGTGCCAATACTGTCTGATTCATCGGAAAACTTGATATTCTCTAATACCTCAAAGTTATTTTTATGAATTAACTCATCAGGATGAATTAAGCTCATTAGTTTATCATTAATATTTCTATAACCTGAATCATCAAAATTTAAACATAAAAAACCAATTAGATTATCATTACCGTTCTTTATGTACAGAGCAGATGTCCGCAATATATTATTTTTTGAAACACTATTATAATTTGCTTTATAGTCTATATTGTTATATTCTTTATTGTATAAAACTTTTAAAGCGTTTTCAGTAAGAGGTGCTCCGACGCTTCTGCCGCTGACATGACCATTTGCAATAGCAATTACATTTTTTTCATCTCTTCTCAAATCATATAATACGACTTCCCAAGACGGACCCAATACTACTCCTAAGAATTCAACTAATTTTACATAATACAACATTATATCCTTATCCATGAAGCCTCCAATTATTAGTATTTTTTATCATTATACATTAACAATATCAAATTATCAATACAAAATATTTAAACAGCGATAAATATTTATTAGAATTATCAAACATTAATGATAATTTATTTGCATTGATGATAATAATTTATCATAAATGCGCCATAATATGGTTATTATTTAAGATTTCGTAATAATTTTTCTTTCATATTGACTATTATTTATTATTATGATAGATTGTAGTTAAGAGAATATTTCCACAATATAAAAGGAGGAATCAATATGGCTATTAAATATGTTGCAGAACCATTTAAAATCAAAATGGTAGAACCAGTAAAAATTTTATCTCGTGAAGAGAGAGAACAAAAGATTAAAAAAGCAAAATTTAATCCTTTTAATCTTAAGGCGGAAGACGTTTACATTGATTTACTGACAGATAGCGGAACAAATGCTATGAGCTCAAAACAATGGTCAGGAATAATGCTTGGAGATGAATCATATGCAGGAGCAAGAAGTTATTTCAATCTTGTGGACGCCGGAAAGGACATATTCGGATACGAAATCATTCAGCCGGTTCATCAAGGTCGTGCTGCAGAAAAAGTATTATTCCCACTTCTAGTATCTAAAGGGAAATACGCCATTGCTAACATGTTTTTTGACACAACAAGAGCACATGTAGAAATTGCCGGTGCAAGAGCAATTGACTGTGTTGTGGAAGAAGCGAAAGATTCCAATTTAAGAGCTCCATTTAAAGGTAATATGGATGTTGAAAAGTTAGAAAAGACTATTATTGAACTGGGAAGTAAAAATGTAGCATTAGTTGTAATGACTATAACCAACAACTCAGCCGGCGGGCAGCCGATATCAATTCAAAACATGAGAGATGTATCGGCAATATGTAAGAAATATGACATTCCATTAAATATTGATGCTGCTCGATTCTCTGAAAATGCATATTTTGTTAAACAAAGAGAAGAGGAATTCAAGGATTGGTCAATAAAAGATATAACAAAAGAAATGTTTAGCTTTGCTGATATGTTTACAATGAGTGCTAAGAAAGATGCCATTGTAAACATGGGCGGTATAATAGGAATCAGGGAAGATAATCAAGAATTGTATCAAAAAGTAAAAGCTAACATGATTTCATTTGAAGGATTTACAACATACGGCGGACTATCCGGCAGAGATTTAGAAGCATTGGCTATAGGCTTATATGAAGGTCAAGATGAAGAATACTTAAGGTATAGAATAGGTCAATTGGAATATTTAGCTGCAAAATTAGATGATGCAGGTATTGCATATCAATCACCGGTTGGCGGACATGGAGTATTCATAGATGCAAAGGCTATGTTCCCGCATATTCCTTATTATGAGTTTCCGGCTCACACTTTAGCAATTGAGCTATACAAAGAAGCAGGGATTAGGGCTTGTGATATTGGTTCATATCAACTGGGAAACGATCCAGACACAGGAAAACAGTTAGAAGCAGAATTTGAATTTACAAGACTGGCAATTCCTAGAAGAGTATATACTCAAGCTCATTTCGATGTAATGGCAGAGGCTCTCATAGCAATTAAGGAAAGAGCAGATAGTATTAAAGGATATAGGATTACTTGGGAACCTCCAATACTTCGTCATTTTCAAGCCAGCCTGGAACCTATAGAATAAAAAAACAACAGTATATTATTAGTTCTTGTGGGAAAACACCCACAAGACTAATAATAAACTCACTTGATGTTTCCAACTCAATTAATTAACCCAAATTATTTGCTTAAGGGTTGTAATTCATCTTAATATTTAAGGCTTTAAATACAATTTGCATGAATTAGTAGCTTTATAAAAAATATAAAAGAGGTGAAATTATGAGTAATGAAGAAAATCAAGTCGACGTTACAGTAAGAGACACATGGAGTACCCAAATGGGATTTATTTTAGCTTGTGTTGGTTCAGCAGTAGGCATGGGCAATATCTGGCTCTTTCCTACCAGGGTATCCCTTTATGGCGGCGGAACTTTCATATTGCCTTATATTTTCTTTGTAGTGGTAATTGGATATACCGGTGTATTCGGAGAAATGGGATTAGGTCGTGCTAATAAGAGAGGACCTATTGGATCTTTTGGAAATGCGATGAAATATAGGGGGAAAGACGAAAAAGTCGGGCGAGCTTTAGGTTTTATCCCTACTACAGCGAGTTTGTTATTAGCTATAGGTTATACTGTAGTTGTAGGTTGGATGTTGAAATATACTTTTGGAGCTTTTACAGGTGCTACACTTGCACCAAATAATATTGATGAGTTTGGAGCAGCATTTGGAGCAATGGCAGCTCCATATGGAAACACTGTATGGGTCTTAATTACTATGGCACTTTCTATATTTATAATGAATGCCGGCGTTTCAAAAGGTATTGAAAAATTGAATAAATTCATGATGCCTCTGTTCTATGTGTTATTCATAGCATTGGCTATATATATTTCTACTTTGCCCGGTGCTTCAGATGGTTATAGATATATATTTACTTTCGATCCGAAGGGGTTAACCGATCCAATAGTATGGATATTTGCATTAGGGCAAGCATTTTTCTCCTTATCAATCGGAGGCAGTGGAACGGTAATTTATGGTTCATATTTAAAAGATGATGAAGATGTATTATTTAGTGCTAAAATGGTCGCTATTTTTGATACATCAGCAGCTTTATTGGCAGCATTTGTCATAATACCGGCTATGGCTACTACCGGCAGCCAATTATCCCAAGGTGGTCCGGGCCTCTTATTCATACATCTTCCTAATCTGTTTAAAAATATGCCCGGAGGCACGCTTGTAAATATAGCATTCTTTTTAGCGTGTACATTTGCTGTCATGACATCTATAGTTAATCTTTATGAAACACCAATTGCAGCTTTACAAGATGAATTTAAATTCTCTAGAACAAAAGCTACAATTATAATAGGTGTCTTAGGAACAGTAGCTGCTTTAATAATTCAAGGCCTCGTAGGAGAATGGATGGACATTGTATCAATCTATATAAATCCTATAGGTGCAACTATAGCAGCAATTATGTTCTATTGGGTATTTGGAACTGAATATGCCAAAAATGAACTTCAAAAAGGTAGAGAAAAAGAAATTGGCGGATGGTTTAAGCCTATGACTAAGTATGTATTTGTAGGCGTAACAGTTGTTGTCTATGTAGCAGGTGTAGTTCTTGGAGGTATTGGTTAAAAATAAACAGAATATAAAAAAGTGCAATCTTCTGATTGTCAGATCTTTATTCAAAACTTGTATAAACCTCTAAACTGACGTAAAATAAAAATACTCAGTCAGGAGGTTTTTTCCATTAATTATGGTTTATTTCAACAATCATATTTCATCGAAATCAGTAAACTCATTCTCTTTGTTTGCATTGTATTTGGAATCATTGTAATAAACATTTAATTTCTTTAAATTTGTAATCCACAAATAAATTACAAAAGGAATGAAAGCTAACATTGCTAATTCAATTTCTGACATTAGAATGAAATCAAAAATACCGTGCAATATAGTCGGAACTGATAATGATTTTTTGTAGAAATAAATTTGTTGTATGGGCGAATTAGAGAATTTAGCCAATGATAAATAATAACCCATGGTTACGGCAAAAAGCATGTGAGCAGGAACAGACAGAATTGCCCTATATAGACCTACTGATTCAATGTCTGAAAATCTGAACACAACATACATTATATTTTCAATAGTTGCAAAGCCAAGAGCAGACATTACACAGTACACGATGCCATCGAGCTTCTCGTTAAAAACAGGATTATAGTACACATGCTTCAGTACAACCCGCCTTTTCATATATTCTTCTGTGAATCCCGCAACAATGAATGCTGTATAGGCAGCACCTAATGTACCTCCAAATATATTAAAAGCTGATAAAAATCTTTCAACAAATATTGTTGGAATAACGGAAACTATACCCATAATAAAGACCTTTAATAACACCCTTATGGGTTCTCTGTCATATCTGTCAAACCAATAAATAGCCAAACCCAAGGCTATGCCGGGGGTTATTGCTGTTATAAATAAATTTAACTTCATGGTTCTCCTTCTGTTTTTTATCTGTTGAAAAATTCCTTAGTTATATTATACCAACATCTGCTGAAAAGTACACATCTATTAATTATATAAACCTTACGTCAGTAAGAAATATGTTACTGTTTTCTTACCATAACAAAATCCTCCTAAGTTAAATTATATTATACCTTAACCTGGAGGATTTTTCATACACAAACTATTTCACAGTCTCTTAAAAATTATGATTAATGAGTCAATGGGACTTGGTTTTTTAATCGCATTTGAGTCAAATATTATCCGAGGAATATTGTAACAATACTTAAAAAACTTACTAGTCACACTTTACTCGGATAACATTTTTTCTTAGATAATTCAGATTCCACCCCACGATGTACACCCTTGCCTTTGGCTAATGGTTGGCGACTATAAACCCCCATAATGGACTTTCACCATCGAGTTAATCACCATGCACGGCGCACATTCTGAACTCCAGGAAATTACAACTCCTGGAGTTTAGGTTTTGATCAAACCTACCACTGTATTGAATAGCCTCCCTCCGTGTATTTTTCGAATCGAAAAACAAACCGGCTTGTGGTATATGCACCTAAAATCCCC
>ENA-UOOK01001909-UOOK01001909.1-fermentation-metagenome-genome-assembly--contig:-NODE-1909-length-26661-cov-4.380215_pt1 | contig 26661 bp, 24 predicted proteins | sample MGYA00245777_ERZ724023 | MGnify/ENA primary metagenome ERZ724023 (study PRJEB28704, sample SAMN03018312) | fermentation metagenome | biome: anthropogenic terrestrial biome; feature: soil; material... | reverse complement strand
TCAATGATTTATGATTTCCTGTTTTAGGGTTATTTAACTTTAACAGTTATCCATCGTAACTATTCAGCCATTTCGGAAAGGTCGTTATGGAAAAATCAGTACATCTTGTTTCCTATGATTTCTATTGGTATCCAATCACGAGATTATTAGCGAATTAGCTATATATTAGATGGTAAAGAACTTGCGTAAATCAATTATTTTTTGTACCTTTGTATCTATGAATCAGCAGGTTACGGATATATCAGAATCACTGCGAAAAATGGCAGGTGAGATGCAGTCGATGCGCAAGACCATCGATTCGCAGTATGTCCAGATATGCCAGCTGAACCGAAATATTGAAAAACTCAATAAGAAATTACGCCTGAAAGACAAGAAGATAGAGGAACTGACGGAACGTCTGTCCCATGATGAGAATCCGGACAAGAACTCCACGAACAGCAGTACCCCGCCTGCGAAAGAGAAGATGAAGGACGAAATCGTCCGCCGTACGAAATCCCTCCGCAAACCAAGCGGTCTGAAGCCCGGTGGTCAGAAGGACCATGAGGGCCATCGCAGGAATATGGTGGAGTCTCCCGATTTCATAGAAGAACATGCCAGCCGTTACTGTAAGGAGTGCGGACGCAGCCTTGATGACATCAGGGGACGCCTGGTCTATACGACACAGGAAATAGACCTCCCTGCCGTAATCATACCGACGGTGACGGAACACCGCCACTACGAGAAAGTCTGTCCCTGCGGGTGCCACAACCACGGCTATGCACCGCGTAAACGCGGAGGCAGTCCAATCACCTTCGGCAAGACCGTCCGTTCCATCGTAACCTATCTGAACGTTGTGCAATGTATCCCTTACGAGCGTCTTCAGACGATTATGAAGGAACTCTTCTCCCTGCAGATGAGCCAGGGTACGATAAAGAACATCATTGATGATACCATGGAAAAGTCAAGGCCTGCCATCAGATTGCTGGAGGACATGATCAGAAAGTCCGGGGTCGTGGGCTTTGACGAGTCGGGGTGCTACAACCGGAAACGTCTTGACTGGGCATGGATAGCGCAGACGGCATACGTAACACTCTGTTTCCGTGCAAGAGGCCGTTCTGCCAGGGTGCTGGAAGACAGGTTTGGAGACTCCCTGAAGAATATGGTCGCCGTTACCGACCGGCACAGCGCATACTTCGCAATTGACTTCCTTGGACATCAGATATGTCTGGCACACATACTGAGGGAACTTGAATATCTCTCGGAACTTGACAAGGAGCAGAAATGGTCAGGAGAATTACGACAGCTCCTGCGCGATGCCATACATCAGAGGAACACCAGACCCGGGGAGGTTATCCCCAAAGGGACCTGGATCACACGCCTTGACAGGCTGCTTTCACAAAGTCTTACACACTTGAATGATAACTTTGAAAGACTGAGGAGGGGACTCGTCAAGGCCAGGGACTACATCTTCAACTTTCTTGAAGACCCCGCAATACCGCCAGATAACAACGCATCCGAGAGAGGAATAAGAAAGTTGAAAGTCAAACAGAAAATATCAGGTACTTTCAGGTCTGATTCCGGGGCGGATGCCTTCTTCGCTATACATTCCATCGCCGATACGGCATGGAAGAACAATCAGTCACAATACAATGCCATTGCTACTATCCTATCATTATAGGATGGTACTTATAGACACGCCAATTGGTAATGGCTGAATAGTTACATACTCTCTCAAGGAATAAAACCTTACTCTTAGAAAAGATTTCTGATTAGCAATTGTTACGATACTTATCCACTTTTTTCTTATCCAACTTAGCGTCAAAGAGTTGGCGATGCAATTTATCAAGGTTATAATCAACAACAAATCTCAACTTCTTGACTGGAGCATGGCAGCAAGGAAGATAAACTGGTTTCGGCAGATAGATTCCATATAAAGTCGCTTTATTGTCAAAAGCACTAAAGAAGTGCCCCTGACCACTCAGAATCCACATTTCAGCATTAAAACGATTTTTCCTCTTTTCCTCATCTAATACCGGTAAATGAATCAGGTATTCAGAGCGAGCCCACCAGAAGTTTCCTGAATAATGAGAGCGAAGCGTGTAAGGAGGATCCATTTTCGATGCCCCATAAGTATCATAGCCGTTCATTAAAACATTAACAGCTACTTGCCATTTATCAAAGACGAAGTGCTCCATCATCTTACGCCATGCCGTTACATTGCGTCTAAATTTGTGATAGGCCACGGAATTTTCCCCCGTTGACAGTAAAGATATACCCTTAGTGTGAAAATAGTAGACCAGACCATTATGATTCCTGCAAAGATCTTGGATGAAATTCAGGGCAGGGAACTCAAACTTTTTTTTATTCTTCTCTACTGAAATAACCTCCCATTTCTCATCAGAATCAATTATTGAGCGAAGCTCCTCCATATCACTGTCTTCAGAAATAATACAACTGACGAACAACTTTTTCGTAACATCCCAAAGCCCGGAGGATTTCAGACTCTCCATCTGATCCTTAACCAGACTCTGCCACCCATGAGCACAGAATATATGATAGACCCCATATATCGGGGGAATATCCTTCGGAGGACAATCCCAAGGAGTCAGATCATAACGTTTATAAACATGAAAGACCGAGTCGTATAATGATTTCAGAGACATTTTTATTAATAATTGAATTTGGTCACAAAATTACATATTATTCTTTGAACATCAACGATTTAATTGTAAATTTGCAAGAAATAAAGCATTAAAAATGAATAAGGATAAAACCGTCTCGGTCATTATATGCACATATAATGGGGAGAAATATATAAGTGAGCAAATTGATTCCATATTGAAACAGACCTATCCTATCTATGAATTGATCATCCAGGATGATGGCTCCGTTGACTCTACGCCTGAAGTTTGCAAGACTTATGCCAAGTTCCACCCTTTCATCAAATTTTATGAGAATCCTCAAAGATTAGGATTCAATGAGAACTTCAAAACGGCAACAGCCAGGGCCACCGGCGACTATGTAGCCTTGTCCGACCAGGATGATGTCTGGTATCCTGAAAAAATAGAACAACAAATGTCCGCTATTGGCAATCATGATATCTGCTTCTGTTGCCATAACCGTGGAGTTTCTCAGGATCACAGTGTCTACGTGACTCCACAATACTCACCCGAAGCACTCCTTTTCAATGCCTTCGCCGGGCACACAATGCTTCTTGAACGCCATTTTGCACAGAATACGGAAAATTGGTTAGGATACATTCCTTATGACTGGAGCCTCGCAATTCAGGCACAACTCCAACATGGTATTGTCAGAATCAACAAACCGCTAAACTGGCACCGCACTCATAAAGAATCCACAGTAGCAATAGAACAGAAGAAATTTCATAAAGAATTCAATCACAAACTCACCTATCAGCCTTATATATACGGATTAAAAAACTATCATTTTCTTCAGCAAAAAGGCACCTGGGAAGCCCTTTACCGACATATTTACGCCTCTACCTCAGCTGACTTCCTGCCACTCGCTCACAACATGAGCAGGCTAATGCTTCAAAAAAGTTTTCCAGCGCTCTTGCATCTGTGTTGGCTGTGCATGAAACATAGACGCACTATCTACTATAACGGTAATGCTAAAGGAATCAGCGGAGCAATTCGAAGTTTCTTTTATCCTTTCATATTTTCCTATAACAACATTCAATATGACATCTGTGCATCCAAATCTGCCAGACAACAATAGGCTAACATACTTACTGCTCACTCTTGATATCACACAAATTACATATCATCTTCCTTCATTGACTGCATCAACCGTTCAAACATGGTTTTCAAATCATATTGTGGTTTCCATCCCAAAGCCTGGATCTTACGAGAAGATAAGCGTAATTTTGTAGCAGGAGGATATCCCATATTCTCATTCAGTTCAACTACAGGCCTGATTTGAGGGTTAAATTCCTGGCAAAGGAATTTTGCCATATCGAGAATTGATATATATGTTTGTTCATTGGCTACGTTGTAAGCCTCCCCATCCCTGCCATGCAACAAGATATATAGAATTCCACTCATCGCATCCATTGTATAGCAGTAGCAGTGCTTAACCTCACCAGTCGTATAGAGAACCATATTTTCCCCTTGCATGATATCCCGGGAGAACTGGGCAAACACACGATGATCATCTTTCGATACTCCTGCGCCAAAGGTCTGAGCCAATCTGGCAACCTTCACCGGAATCCGATACTCTTCAGCAAATGCACGGCAGAAACATTCAGCCGTCCGCTTAGCCATCGGGTAACTACTTCTTACTGACATAGGATCCAGATAACCCTGTTCTTCTTCAGTCAAAGGTTTACTGTCATCAAGAACAGAGCCGTAAACCTCCATAGAAGAGATATAGGCTAATGAACATAAAGGATTCTTCCTGGCAAAGTCCAGCACCTTTTCTATTCCATTTACTCCTGCTTGCAAAGTTTCCACAGGATGTTCCACAAAATATTTTGATGCTGTAGGACTGGCAAAATGGATAAGATAATCAGTATGGGGAGGATCAAATGAAACTGTAGAGGCAAAATCACAAACGTAATAAGAAAGAATATTATTAGGCCGGCCAAACATCAATTGTGCCTTCTCCAGATTCCTGACTACTGCAATAATCCTGAGATGAAGTTGAAATCTTTCATTCAAAGTCAGCAAGCACCTTACCATACAAGAGCCCAACAAACCTGTAGCACCCGTGATGGTAAAGGACTTATTCCTCAGTTCTTCATAAAGCGGAAAACGTGAAGCAAAAAGGGTTATATCTTCTTCTAAAGTTTTGTTCATATCTGTAACTCACTAACTTTCATTGGTACTTTCCCGGTCTTTTCAGCCAACTATAGAATACCAAATATCTGTTGATCTTCATGCACCTTGATCATTGCCCGCAAGACGAAATAGTCTGTAGGAGTCGTAATCTTGATATTTTCCATTGGACCTATTATCGTACCAAGTTCGTATCCATAGGAACTCATCATGGTACAAGAATCAATAAAATCATGCTGTCCTTCCCCTCTTGCCCGTTGATGAGCAGCCAAAATATCCTTCAAGTAAAAGCTCTGGGGAGCTCTGGCAATCAGAGAATCGGAACGTTTCGGAATCTCAAGGAGATTATTTTTCTGTCTCACGATGAAAGTTTCCATTGCAGGAACACAAGTAATGCAAGATCCGCATGCTTTCACCTTATTAATATTATCCGTAATCGTCTTCTCTGTAATCAACGGTCTCACCCCATCATGGATAAGCACAATATCATCAGTTGATTTTGAAATCTCCTGAGCTGCTTTCAACGCATTGTAAATGGAATCCTGTCCTGTAGCTCCACCCGGAACAATTTTAGCAACCTTAGTAATTTCAAATTTACGTAACTGCTTTTTCAAGAAAGGTATCCAGTCCTGAATACAAGCCACAACAATAGCATCAATCTGAGGATGGTTATCAAACAGTTCAAGTGTATAAATGATGATGGGCTTTCCATTCAAATCCAGAAACTGTTTAGGTTTGGACTTGGTATGCATCCGGACACCAGACCCTCCGGCAAAGATAACTGCTATATTCATAAGGCTATAATCTTTTATTCATCGATAATAATATCCACTTTATGACGGTCACGCTTATCCACCGGCGGAAGATCCATAAAGTTGCCGTAAGCTATACGACAGAATTGATTCGGTTGTGCAGGGCCTTCAAAGTGATGTCCTTCAAATAACAGATCATGATGAGGAACCATGTATTTTTTGGGATGCCGTTCATAAAACCAAGCTCCATAAGAATGCATGCAGGATTGGGAATCACCAAATAAACGACCGAAAAGCCGAAATACCGGAAATAGGATATAGTGGAGTATATTATAGAAAAACTGAGCAGCATGCGGATGGATACCGGCAAATTTCAGATTAACGTTAACAGACATCTTACCGGCCAGTCGCTGTAGCCAAGGAATCATGTGGTCTTCATAAGGGAAAATATCAACATGTAGACCATTAAACTTCTGGGCTTCAAAACTTCTGCGATCCTCGCTGTCATCAGCCTCATGACTGACCGTATGACTTTTCAGGTCTCTCAGCATAGCCCATTCCTTATAATAGCCTTTATCTGTTTCATTGTCCTGCAAGACAAACTGAGGGTGCGGATGATCTTTCAAATAACGACAAAGATGCTTAAAATCTTTACGAGCTACGACGAAATCCACATCATCATCCCAAGGGATAAACCCTCCATGACGAAGTGCTCCCAGCACATTTCCTCCATCCAGACGGCAGGGTATTCCAATCTTCTGCGCGGTCTGCTGCAGATAAACGGCCATATCAAGCATCCTCAACTGTGCCATCCTAAGCACAGAACCATCCGGATTATATTTTCTTCGAAGATCTTCTTCGGTCTCACCTGTATTATATACTTTCGGCATCAAATAGTCATTTTAATCTACTATGCAAAGATAGTATAAAATTCCCAAAGACCCTCTCCCTTCTGAAACTTATCATCATTACGATACATTCTAACCTACAGGATATATTTAACTCTTCAACTTAACGTGAGATAAAATAGCTGCTATTTCTTGTGCACAAACCCGGTCATTATAGTATTTCTCTGCCAGAAGCCGCCCCTTATGTCCCATCAATGCAGCCGCCTTCGGATAGGAAGCCATATAGTCAACTGACCAAGCCCAGCCCTTCTCGTCTCCATAATCTACCGTGATACCACATCCTTCTCTTTCAATATCCATAGGCATCTGGGCATTCCTGCTACAGATTATGGGAATTCCTAAAGCCATGGCCTCAACAACAGTAGTCAATCCAACAGTATAATTGGATTCCCTGCAACAGATGACGGCACAAGCAGACTGATACACCTTCCGCGCAAGAGGATCAATAACATTACCGGAAATATAATGCACTCTGACATTAGAATGCAAAGATAAGGAATTGAAAAGTTGTTCATAATTGAATCCTCTATCCACCTTGCAGATATAAATATCCAAGGATTCCTTAGTCCGGTTAAAAGCATTCACCAATGTCGGCATATCCCTGAGTTCTTTACCAGTAGAAACAAATCCCCGGTGACATACTCCTGGCATAGAGCCCATCAACCGGTCATAAAAATCCAAATCAGCCCCCCAATGTACAACATGAGCATGATCTGGACGGATCTTCTTTGTTTTCAAGGAATCGTCAATCAGTTTCTGCGAAAAGAAGATAGTTTCATCCAATCCTTTATAGAATATTCTAGCCAAAGCCTCCCGGAAAGGATTACGAGCTGTCACAGCAGGTTGATGATGCCAGCAGATGATGGGATGAGGAAACAACTTAACAGCCCGCAGAAAGATAATCAGTTCCAGTCCACGGAATGTACTTGCATACACAGCATCATACCTCTTACGCTGCCGCCATATCACCCAAGCTGTATGTAAAGACAATTTCCACCGGTAAGGTGTCAACACAGGCCGATGGTAGATAACTTTGATGCCTAATTCGGGCAGGTGAGTAGCGCCATAAAGCAAGTGGCCGGGCAGTAATCCCTTCTTCCATTTTTCATAAAATGCAGAAGCTGGAATATTATGATAATAGTATACTGTCATTCATTCTTCTTAAAAACCAAGATTCGAACATGAAGCATTATGATTACAGATACATTTTTATGCTTACATGCTCTTTTTTGCAAAAATACTGTTTTTTCTTTGAACTTTAATGATTAAACACTACTTTTGCATATTCATTTATTGATATGACCTCATGAGTTCTCTCAAAGAAAAAACTGCCTCTGGCCTATTCTGGGCCGCCATGAACAACGGTTGCATGCAGATTCTAAATGCCGTTGTAGGTATCTTTCTGGCCCGGTTGCTGCTACCAACAGACTATGGGCTTATAGGCATGCTGACCATTTTCAGTGCTATTGCAACAACACTACAAGAAAGCGGTTTCACGTCAGCATTGACCAATAAGAAGCACGCGACAGACAGCGATTATAATTCTGTTTTCTGGTTTTGCAATATTCTGGGTATTCTGCTCTATATCATCCTCTTCTTCTGTGCGCCGCTGATTGCAGACTTCTTCCATCAACCCAGATTGATTCTACTTTCAAGAGTAGATTTCCTATGTATTCTGCTTTCCGCAATCGGAATTGTACCACAAGCTTATCTGTACAAAAATCTGATGATCAAACAGACCACTCTGCTGAGAGTTTCTGTTCTGGCCCTATCAGGTGTTGCAGGCATTATTATGGCTTTCAACGGAATGGCTTATTGGAGTATTGTCACACAGCAATTAATCTATGTCGGTCTGCAAAGTCTGGGGAAATTCTTTCTCATTCCCTGGAGGCCATCCTTCCGCATTAACTTTAAGCCAGTAAAAGAGATGTTTGGCTTTAGTAGTAAAATCCTTATTACTAATGTTATCGGACAAGTCAGTGCCAATATCCTAACCGTCATTTTCGGACGAATCCTACCAGTCAGGACAGTCGGCAATTTTACTCAGGCCAACAAATGGAACGGGATGGCTTCTTCTACTGTGTCAGGTATGATTGCACAGGTTGCCCAACCCGTATTTTCGTCTATTCAGGAAGAACAGAACCGCCAGTTAAATGTTCTGCGAAAGATGATGCGATTTACCTCCTATCTGGCATTCCCAGCCATGTTCGGACTAGCGATTATTGCACCTGAGTTTATTATTCTGCTGATTTCCGACAAGTGGGCAGACAGTATACCTATCCTGCAAATTCTTTGCATCAGCGGAGCCATAGCCCCCTTGTACTTACCCCTACAGAATCTGATTATCAGTCATGGACGTTCCGACTTATTCATGTGGGTGAGTATTGCCCAGATAGTGGTTCAGTGTGCCATAATCCTCGCATTTGCCCACTACGGCATATTGATTATGATAGCCATATATTCCATTTTCTATATGCTATGGATAGTTGTCTGGCAACTGCCTCTAAAGAAAATAGTAGGATATACTTTCTCCAGCCTTCTGCAGGACACTATTCCATTCATGCTCTCTGCCCTCATCTCCATAGGCGTTGCCTATTTCGCTACCATAACATTTCATAGTCTTATTATCAGGCTGATTATAAAAACCATCATCGCTGCCGGTATTTATTACATGATAATGAGATTCGCTCATGCGAAGATTCAGAAAGAATGCTTGAACTATCTGTTTCATCGAAAAAGAAATTGAGGGAAACATCCAGTACGAACAATAGAAAATAATAAACAGAAGAAGCAACCACTTCGGTTCTTATTTGATATTATCTATTGCATCCCATGAAGCAGATAATTTGCTATCTGAATGCCATTATAGAGCCAAAGATACCCTGTCAATACGACCAGAAGACCTCTTAACATGGTCTTTGGCCTGTCCTGCAAACTTTTTATGATAAAAGCTATGGCAACAGGAATGATAAAGATCCACCCGGACGTCATAATATACACTTCACCAATACCAAACCCCATAATCAGATGTAAAGTCACATCACAGACAAACCAAGTCAGCAGCATCTGCATAAATTTGGAGTGTATTCCAGAAAATATTCCACAAACAAACAGACCTACTATCAGTCCTTCAACGATGTAATTCAATACCCAGTCGTATTCTACAAAAACCGGGCGATTCCAAGACAGATCCTGCATCAGATGCTGCTGATGCAACTGAATAGATTCACCAAAGAAGTTCTCTATCAAAGTTTCCCCCCGTGGAGCCGAAAAGTTCATCAGCCCCAATATAGGCCCCTTTTCTGAGGACATGACATCATGAGCTCTCAGCCATTGATTACGTTCTGTCTGATGCCTGATTATATTTGCAGAATCTTTTTTCATCTTGGCTACTTCTATCTTATGAATAGCAGCTTTTTGAGGAATCTCTACAGAGTGATATTGACAAGACTGTATACCTGCGAGAAGGATAAAGGGAAGAAGGATTCCCAGAAAAACAGGTTTATGGTCAACAAATCTCTGCCGATTTGTGAAAAGGTCCGCCAAGATAGTTTTTATACCATTTGAAAGGGAAATTCCTGCGGTAAAGAACAATAAAATAAAGGACTGCCAGATTGACATCAATTTACCATCTTTTATCTTCATCCCTGCAACATAAAGAGTCATGGTCAATAATGACATCGAAATGATAAAGTGATCCGGCACCATAGCTGGTATCAGAACATGAGCAAAAGAGAACAAGAAGAGTGTGAGAATAACAGAATCCAACTGACTCAGTTCCAGGACCTCCCGAAAAACCCTGAATATAAAAACAGAAGAATAAATAGCACAAAAGATGACCAGACCTGCAATGAGAAATACAGCCAGATTGACTCCAGTCATCCCGATCAGCCAATGATTGACCAAATAAAAGGGATAAAGAACTGAAAGAAACAATGGATGGCGAGCAGTTTCAAAATGGACTCGCAGGGCAGAAGTAGTGATCCATGACCAACAGTCATATCCGGACATCTGAAAATGCTTATAAAAAATAGTATAGAACCCTCCATTAGCTCCTATGGTATAGATTCTAAAATGACTGGCTATTACAAGGGCATTGAAAAAAGCGAAAACCAAAAACATACCCAAAGTCAGCCACCGTTCTTCTTTCCGTATCTTAAAGATTCGGATTTTCTTTATTATTGCAATCATTAGAGGCTACTCAACTAATCCTGATCAAGATTCTATTTCAAATAATTTCTATCCATCTTATCCAATCTCTCAAGACAGATAGGAATATATCAAAATGACATTATGCATAAACAAGAAAGCAGAAATGCAAAGAGTCAACACTCTCAAACCTATACGTGTCTTTCCTTTCAGCATCTTGAACAGATAACCTATAACAATTGAAATAATAAAGAGCCAATGCGGGCTCATAATGTAGATTTCATTAATTCCGAAACCCAGTCCCAAATGAATGATAAGGTCAAAAGCAAAGAAACTTAAGGCCATCCACATCATCCGACTTTTCCGGCCAAACCATATACCTAATCCGAAAAAGATTACAACCAAGCCTTCTATAACATAATTCCACCAATGACTGTAATGAACAATAACTGGCCGGGAGTCCAGAACATCTTCCAATAGATGAGAAGGATGCAACTGTATCGATTCGCCAAACAGATTTTCGATGGCTGTCTGAACACGCGAGGTGGAAACATCAGTCCAACTTAAGAAGCCATTATGTCCAATCGGTTTCCCGGTATGTCGTGAGCTTACTGAGTTTTCTGTTTTAAGTATACGTTGTCTTTTCTGTTTACCTAATAGAGCCTGTATTCCGTTCTCTATTGCTTCCGGGTTCCGCAACGAGGTTGTGTCTCGAAAACGCTGAGCAGTCTTCAAGTCTTTCTTCTCCTGAAGACATTCCTGTTTGTCTTGATGCATTTGTTCTTCAGGAATGACAACCAGGTGGTTCTCCAAACAGGCAACACCAAAAATAAACAGAGAAGGCAGTACAACCGCTACAGAAAAGTATTTCAGTGAAAAGAAACGTTTCTTATTTGTAAATAGTGCAGCCAAGTACACCTTAACCCCATTATTCAAAGACACACCCGCAGTCGCGAAAAACAGCAGCAGAGTCTGCCAGATCTTCAAACGTCTTCCATGCTTCATTTGTACTCCTACAACATATAGAGTAAAAGTCAATAAAGCCATTGATATGCCAAAATGATCAGGAACCATAAGAGAAACCATCACATAAGCAAAGGAATAATTAAGTAAAGAAAGGATAAGTGTATCTATCCGTGACAATCCAATGATTTCCCTGAATATACGATACAGGAAAACGAAAGAATAGACACCACAAAGGACAAGTATGGCCGCAACGATAAACTGCACGCAATTCACACCTGTAATCAATATCAGGAGTCGATTGACCGCATAAGGAATATACATAAAGAATGCAAGCAGAGGGTGCCGATGAACATCATAATAAAGATCCCATGAAGAAACTGTAGCATAAGTCAAAGGATCAAAACCAGATATATGAAAATCCCTGATGAAAATCCAACGGTAATTTCTGTGCAATAACGTAAAATCGTCAAAATAATGATGTATACACAAGAAATTTAAGAATAGCAGTAGTATTAAAAGCACCAATGAAGGCAGATACTCCTCCTTACGTAACTTAAATATTCTGAAATGCCTCCATGCAATCTCTACCGTCTTTTTCATCACTATTGAAACCTAAATAATTTTTTAGACCGTTGTATCAAATTTACCTTACTTTACAATTAATTCCCAATATATCTCCAGTTCATTTACCTCAACATATATTGAGTAATGAGTATGCCATTGGAGATAAACAAATAGACTGCCAGCATTCCGATAAGGCCGAACACAGACCAGCGGGCTCTTCTCAGCCTTTTATTAACAGTTTTCACCAGATAGCCGATAGCAATAGGAATGACAAAAATCCAATGAGCTGTCATCAGATACACTTCGTTGATGCCAAAGCCAAGCACCATGTGAAGTGCCATATCCAATCCGAACCAACTAACCGCTAACCATAGGAACGGAGAATGACGGCCACACCATATTCCCCCAAGAAATAGCAGTACCAATAGCGATTCTATGACATAATGGTATCCTCTCTGATAGTGTACGATCATCGGTCGGTCAATAAACTCATCCTCCAATAAATGACTATGATGCAACTGTATTGATTCTCCAAACAAATTTTCCACTCCACTTTGCCAACGGTCTGTAGTCAGATCCGTCCAATGCATAAATTCGCCGTTTGAGATAGGAGCCCCCTGTATTAATCTATGAGAAACATGTTTAGAAGGCATATTCACATGATTCTCAGAAATCCGAGCAGAAGAAATCTTCGATTTTGCAGCACAGTCCAGATAGTTAGCCACAGTAAGATGAGCTATTGAATCTTCCTTCATTTTTTCGACTTTCTTTTTCATTATTGCAGCATGACGCGCCGTCTCTTCAGGCCAAACGAGATAACGGTATTCAAAACGGCAGAATACCCAGATTAAGATCGCTGGTACAATAACTGCAAAACAAAGATAACTCCAGTGAAAGAACTTTTTGCCATTCACAAAGAGTCCTGAAAGAAAAACTTTCAATCCGTTATTCAATGAAATCCCTCCTACAAAAAGAAATAGTAAAATGGTATGCCACATCTTCATAGGTCTGCCGGATTTCATCAGAATTCCCGATATATAGAGTGTCAAAAGCAGAGCGAACAAGGAGAATATAAAATGGTCAGGGACCATACTTGACAGCATGATATAGGCAAAAGAAAAAAGCAAAGCAGTCAGTACTATAGCTTCCGGCTTTGCAAGTTCTATCACTTCCCGAAATATTCTATAAATAAAAAGAACCGAGTAGAACGCGCAGAACACTACCATAACACCAACGACAAACTGCACACAGTTGATGCCGGTAATCACCATCAATCCGCGATTGATCAAATAGGGAACATACATAAAGAAAGCCATCAAAGGATGTCTGTAAACATTATAACGTGCTCCCCAATGGGAGACAACATCATAAGTGATCGGATCAAAACCAGACACATGGAATCTACTAACAAACAGGTGCCAATAATCATTTTGTAATGGCGTAAAAACGCCATAATACTTGCAGATTGTCAGAGTGTTCAAAGCAATAAAGAAGAAAAGAGCAACCAACGCTAATCCTTTCTCTTCCTTTCTGATTCTGAATATATTCAGCAGCTTCTTCATATCCGACTGCAAAATTAATACTTTTTAATTAAAAAGAGGCGGAGTAGAAGAAATATACTTGAACATATATGATAATCTCCTAAAACAGGAACAGGAGTAATTAATGATAAAATGAGGAAACAAGAAGGTGTCCAAGACGAAGACCCCTCTTCCTGTTTCTAAGTCAGGAAAAAGCGTACCAGCAAGAAGTTGGTCGGCACACATATACAGAACATAGGAATCGGAGCCCACAGATGTCCCATTCCTATCCATAGAAAGAAATTGAAGGTGACCATCTGTAAGAAATAGTTGATGACATGGCTAAAGAGAAATCCTGCTCCTTTCTTGGCATTTGCCTTCACGTGAAAAGTAAAATGAGTACTGGCTATAAAATTAAAGACAAAACTGATCAAATAAGCTATTGTCATTGCTACCGTTGGCCATAGGTGAATATGTCCCGAAAGGCCTATTATATGGATCAATATCCAGTAGACACCATACTGGATCAGCGTTGCTGTAAGACCGACAATACCAAAGCGAACAATTTGCCCGATATTCTTATGCTCTTTGTCATTCAAATAGTGAAATCTATCCTTAATCATTATAACAACTATTTCTAAATGGTTTAAAGAAGCCTTTATCTGCAAAGTCCAGCATTTCCCGGTCACCACGACTATCTCCAAAAGCAAAGATTTCGTAGTCCTCTCTCCTCCCCTTTAAGACAGCTCTAATACGATTGACTTTCTCTGGGCCAAAACAGTTTTTTGTTTTAAATCGTCCCGTAAGTTTACCATCAACCACCTCCAATTGAGTACCGATAACAGTAGGTCCGCTGCCAACAAATGGCCTAACCCACGAATCAGGGCTTGCACTGACCACAAGGACTTTAGAACCTTCCTGCAGAACTTTATGGAGTTCAAGGACAGCTTGCTTACGTAACAGACATGAGCGGTCCTCGGCAAAAGCCAGACACATCTGGTTAAAGGTTTCTTCTTTTACCCCCTTATATAATAAGGTGAAGATCTTCTGTTTTACCTTCCAATTCGGATAAAGATGAAGCTTCATCAAAATCAGCATAGGGCTATAAGCAAGAAAAGCCATCAACATCAGGAATGTACCCTTACTATATCGGATAAATTCTATCAGCGTATCTTTTCGAGTCAATGTCCCATCAAAATCAAAACAATAGACTTTCTTCTTTTCTATCATGCTTAAACATTTTTTACAAGAATAAGGACTACTCTTCCCTATCCAAAATAAATAATCAGCAAGAAGGCAGCAAGCCAAGCTATAATATCTAACTGTATGAAATGGTCTCTAAGTAAGATCTGAGTGGGATCACCACTCTTCTCATCCACTACTGTAATCTGAATATATCTTAAAAGTCCTAATAATACGAAGACACTTGTCAAATAAAGATGACCCGTATGAAAATGCATCATAACCTCAGGACTCACCGTATACATGATGTAGCATACCAAGGTGACCGAAGCAGTTATCGTAATCGCCTGATTGATAAAAGTCAAATTATAGCGACTGGTATTTTTTCTCGGAGCTTCACCTGTCTTCTTCATCCTAATGACATCATCACGTCGCTTGGCAAAACTCATGAAAAGTGTAATCAAGAAGGTCATAAGCACAATCCATTTGCTTAATTCGATACCCGCAGCATTACCTCCGGCTAATAGCCTGAGGACAAAGCCAAAGGCTACCACACATACATCAATGATTGCATATTGTTTTAGTTTCGCACAATATGCCAGATTCATGAACCAATAAAAAAGAATGACAATACCCGTCTGGAGCCGATAATAGGGCAATAGCAGCAAGATGAAAAGTGAAAAGAAAAACATCAGGAACATCATCTCATACGCATGACGGACACTGATAGCTCCTGAAGCTATCGGGCGATGGCACTTTACAGGATGACGACGATCATCCTCTGCATCTTGAATATCATTGAAACAATAGATAGAAGAAGCAGCAAGGCAAAAAGATACCGCCGTGATGGCACTAGACCACAAGTCCTGAATATTAAAGAGGGCTCCCCCGAAAAATACAGGAATAAAAACAAACAGGTTCTTCAGCCACTGTTGTGGTCTGATTAATTTTAAAATATCTTTCATATATGAGTACGACTTTCAATCCTACGAGTCATCCATCCTAAGACAAAGTGAAGAATCCAAGAAAGCAGAAGAGTAACGACAACACACAAAAGAAATGTAGGCCAATAGCTCCATGAATCAGGAATATACACAAGTACAAAATGCAGATGGATGAGATAAGCCTCCAAACTTAAGGTGCCTATCTGACCAAAAAAAAGATTAAACCACTTTGGAGTTCTGCGAAACAGACGGTTAAGCAAAAGAACAGTGGTCACTGTCAAAGGGATGTAAAGCATACGCTCCACATATAAAGGAAACTGCCCGTGCAAATTCTGTTCAAGGAAAATGCTAGACAGTAAAGTCATCAAAAACACCAGTAAAATCATCCAAATAGAAGCACCATCTAATTTTTCTTTTTGTCTTACCATCTCCCCCATATCAATACCAATGAAGAAAATAGGCATACGACTCCAGAAAATCTCCAGATGACCGACAAGATGATGAATAGGCGGTATATATTGAACAAGAATGCACCATAAGATCATAACGACAGGTAACCATTGATAAATGGGATGACGCTTGATCAACTCCATATAAAATGGTGCAAAGACATAAAGCACCATAATAGCCGGAATATACCAGAAGGAAAGTTCACCATGCAACCAAAACCCGCTATTGATAGTTAACTCCCCTATCAACCACATCCATTCATGAAAACTACCACCATGAAAACGTGGGATATAAAACAAACAAGCGATAATGAACCAGCAAGGATAGATACGGAAAAAACGACGAAGATAGAAATGTTTAACGGAAGGTGTCTTAGACCAAGAGAACCACAATCCGATACCACTGAGAAACAAGAACATATCCACTCCGATATTACCAATTCTCCTCAGGCCGAAGAACAGATCATAACGTGGCAGACCAACATGGAAGAAAATCACGAAGAGCATGGCCATTCCCATCAGCTCGTTCCGATAACGGCTGATATTCGCTAATTCAATGTCTTCTATTTTCCACTTCATCTCGATTTTTTTTAATCCAGTCATAACTACAGAACAGGCTTCGGAATCTTCTTCATCATCTGGTTCCATATCCAGGCCAGACCGATACAGGCTATGATATATAAAAGTAAACCGGTATAGAGATCACCTTGTCTACTAATCGGAATAAATATTTTTCTTATAATAGGATGACAGACAAAAAGTGCTGCACTTATTTGACCAAACCAAGCCAGTCCATGATTAATAATATCCAGATGACAATTTCCAAGCACTTTTACCAATGCAATACTAAAGCCGCAAACCAATACAGGCACAAAAGCCCACGTAAAGAAATTCAAACTGAAAACATAAACAAAGACAAATGAAAGAACCAGCACAAAACCATCAAACTGGCATCGTCCCATCCTATTTCGCCAGGTTGCTATCAACCTCTGTTCACGAGCAAAGAGCAATCCACAACAGAAAGGAAGCATACTGCCCATAAAATTATACCGGTACCAGTTAAGTGCATCGCCTTCGGGATCAAACAGAAATTGGCCAAAAGTACAAAGTAGCAAAGCTATCAAGACCCACCGGTTTTTCCGTCTGTAAAAACATAGGCGATAAACAACATAAAGTTGTAAAAGCATTCCGAAAAACCAATAAGGTCCCGGCCAGATAACCTGATCCGGATGAGGAAAGAAATTATTGAACAATCCCAATTGAGCAATAACATCCATAACCTGATAATGAAAGGCTCCCGGCGTCATTTGATCAACAATGACAAAAGCTATAAAACCAGCAATCATCATTCTGAATAGTTTCAGGAAATGATAACGAAAAAAAGGAATGGATTTCACATAAGATACAGGATGTGAGGTACCATTGTGCTCATATTTCATTACTAGCCCATAGGCACTTAAGAACAAAAAGATGGGCACCCCATAGTGTCCGAAAAAAGACAAGAAATGTATCGGCAGTTTCCCATCAGGATTCAACAAGGCACGGTTAAACGCATCAACATTACTTTGGAAATACTGGTATTCATTTTCCCGAGTAATGCCTGGCAGCCAATGACAATAGTTGTGCAGAAAAATGCCGATAATAGCAAGCCCACGTAAGGCATGGCATTCCGCACGAGAAAGTAAGTCTTTCGATTCTTTTCCAATTTGATGATGCGATTCCTTCATACTTTTAGTAATCCAACAACTTATTGTTATATAATTGCAATTCTAATAGTTAACTAAGCAGACCATTCAAATTCCATTTCAGGAATCATGGCAAAACTGGTCCTCATTATCCATTTTTATTCTTCCTAATCCGACAATCAATTATGAGGCATCGCTTTCTGCCTTAATTTGTCATAATCAGTTGTGTTCTTCAAGATACGTGGTCGATTCTCATCATATTCAGGACTAAGGAGATTATATTTTGCATGATAATATTTCGTATGAATACCTGCAAGGTAAAGCAACATATCAGGTAATGCATCCGTCATAAACTTGCGATGACGGGCTTCAATCACTTCCTGGAAAATTTCCGGATTGTGTCGGATATAATCTTTCGAGCAGTAGATCCAGAAAGGAATTTCGAACTCATAATGTGCCAGAGGCCAATTGATTACGGACGAATGATTACGGCAAATGAAACCACGATTGCCCTCATAACATTCTTCACCATGATCCGGCATATAGATAATTATAGCATTCTGATGAGCAAAACGCTTGACAATCTGATTTACAATAGAATCATTATACAGACAAGCATTATCATAATAACTCAGCATCTTGCGTCGTTTCGGAGTCAGGTCAGAGCGGACATCATCATACTGTGAAGCAAAGAAATGTGTCTGATTCTGGGGATAGCGATCCCGATAGCTTACATGCTGCCCAATAAGATGAAAAATGATAAGATTATGTGACAGTCGCTTAGGATTTTTGGGATCAAAATTAAAATTACGTTTTTCCAGATCCCCGTCATAATCAGAAAGGAGGCCAGAATCATACTGATGCAACTGAGAATTTCTTATGTCGAATTCCTGATGGCTTAAACCTGGATGATTCAAGAAAAAGCCTCCACTGAAGTCATAAACTTCCTCATGTGCTTTTGGAAGGAACTGATTTGTCAGAAAAGAAACACGATAACCAGCCTTTCTGAAGATCTGAGGGAAGAGGGGATAATCACACCATTCACCTTTCTCCCCTACAACATGCATGGAGAAAACGTTTTTGAAGACATAACTGGTCAAATTCCAACAGGTAACGACATCATCGTAATTAATTAACAGACCTGATTTTCTCAAAGCGATCTGACGTGGAGTCGTTGGCATAAAATAACCATCTAACTGAGCATGTGCTTTACCATAGCTTTCTCCGATAATCAAGACGATATTCGGAGATGTAAAAGAACAACTGTCTACCTTTACATTTTCAGAAGCCCTAATCAACTGTCCGAGTTGCTTGCCAGCCAGATGATTAGCATAGAGGCTGAACACCAGCCGCGAAATAGGCGTATAGAGTTGTGCATGACAAGGTTCTGCCAATGTATGTTCGACTTCTCCGATTGTGTTGCCTGAAAAAAGATGTACAATCGCTACTTTATTCTCCGCACTGGAAATTCCACTCCAAACTAAAAGCACGGCAATTACAATCCCCCCTACAGGACGAAATACAGGAGCGCACAAATATAGTTTCTTCTGCCAGCAACTTAATCGATTCCTTACATCAGAAGGAAACACTTTCAGAATTTGATGCCTGCAAGCATAAGCAACATGAATCAACATAAGTAGGAGAATCCAGCCGACCTTGCTAAAGATAACATCTAAGGAAAACAAGGAAGATATTGCTTCTCCTGCCTCTCGCCCATTTGTCTCACCTATCAACATCAAGATAGAAGGATTGAGCGTAGAGCTGAAGTCCACAAAGCAATAAGTATCAGCAAGAGCTGTAAAATAAAGGATAAAATATAAGATTCCTCTAACCCATCGGCGTATTTTTAAAGGAATCAGTGCCAAAATACAACATAGCACATATAGATCAAGAAAAAGCTCTGCATACAACTGTACAGCCACACATGCACCTCTACGGTCCGGCAGCACACAAAAGGCGCACACCACACCAAGAATATACATAAACACAAAAAATCCCGAATTTGCCTTGATAGGATATAGTATGTTACCCATCATACAAGCAATCCTTTTTAAATATCTCATTGAGAATCCGCTATTTAGCCGCAAAGGTAATTTAATTTAAGGAGAGGACAAAATTATTTCCTGTTTTTCATGCAGCAAAGAAAACTATGAGATTCTATATTCCGTCTCTCATCAAAACACAATTTACAGCTCTTCATACCCCGCCCTGATAATCACCATTTTTGACCATTTCTTCAACTACAGCCTTAGGAACAAGATCGTCAATGGATTTATGATTCTGAATACGACAACGAATATCAGTACTACTGATATGAATAAGCGGAGCATGCAGGACACTAACATGAGGGGGAAGAGATTGTTCGTTAATCGTAATGCCTTCTCTGGGATAAACACAAACGGGGTAATTCTTCAAGATATCTTTATAATGATACCAATCATGAAAATAAGCCCAATTATCCCCACCTACAAGTAGAGTAAACGACCGGTCAGGAAAATCATGGCTAAGTTTCTGCAAAGTATTCCAAGTATAAGACGGTCTCGGAAGATAAAACTCATAATCTTTAGCTACCAACCCCTTTTCTCCATTTAAAGCCAACTGCATCAGACGAAAGCGCTTGTCATCATCCAAGAGTTCTTCCTGTTGTTTCCATGGATTCTGAGGTGAAACCATCAGCCACACCTCATCCAGTCCGGCTCCCTTCAGAAATTGACGGGCCAGTTGAATATGTCCGTTATGAATAGGATTAAAAGAACCTCCGTAAATTCCCGTCTTTAATTTTTCCATATCAGTTTTCCTGTCAGGATCATAAGAAAAACATCTTATATTATCAGGTCAATAAATACAAATCAAGCTTAAATATAAATCAAGTACCTTACCCAGATGATAGTATATCCATTATGAGACAACACCTGCAATTCTTTGAGAGATCAAGTTTAGAGGATTCAAGAATTCTCCTCCCCAAGAAAACGGCTAATTTTTTGATACGCCTCCGTTTCCGCATCAGCAAGTATATCGTTAACTATAACGTGATCAAATTTCGATGCAAAAGTCAACTCGTAATCAGCTTTCGATAAACGCTGTTCAATCACCTCCGGTGTATCTGTATGACGGCACATCAAGCGGCGACGGAGTTCTTCTATCGACGGCGGTTGGATAAACAAACTTAGAGCCCGCTTTCCATAAAATTTTTTAATATTACAACCACCCTTTACATCCACATCAAAGACAATATTCTGCCCATCTGCGGTTTGAGACTCAACCTGAGATTTCAAAGTACCATAAAAACGACCGGGATAGACCTCCTCATATTCAAGAAAGTCTCCCTGAGAGATCTTTTTCCGAAACTCATCTGCAGTCAGGAAGAAATACTCGACCCCATTTTTTTCTGTTCCACGCGGTGCACGACTAGTACAACTTATCGAAAAAGCCAAATTAAGTTCCGGGTGTGTATCCATAAGGTATCTTACGATCGTACTCTTTCCGCTTCCACTTGGAGCGCTGAAGATAATCAGTTTGCCTTGTTTCATTGTCATCAGTTTAATTATGGTTCAGACCAATAACTTATTTTGCCCTGACCTTTTCTCATATAATGGCTCACTTTGATATTTAAGGCTCAACAGACTAATCCCTGCTGAGCCTCAATATTATGCTTTCGTTTTTTAATTTCATTCATAAAGAAATCCGATTGCCATTCTTTCTCGGACACTTTACACTCTAAAGTGCATTGAGCACCTGCTCCTTGATTTGCTCAAGTTCATCTTTCATCTTAACCACGAGGTTCTGCATCTCAGCCTGATTACTCTTAGACCCTGTAGTGTTAATCTCACGTCCCATTTCCTGAGCAATAAAACCGAGTTTCTTTCCTACCGGACGGTCTTCGTTCATCGTTTCACGGAAATACTTTAAGTGGTTAGCCAAGCGCTGTTTCTCCTCACTGATATCCAGTTTCTCTATATAATAAACCAACTCCTCTTCAAGGCGATTATTATTATATTCTACTCCCGGAATTTCCTTCAGATGCTTAATAATATCTTCTTTGATTTTCGGAACACGATTCTTTTCAAATGGTTCAATATTCGCAAGTAACTTTTCGATATTATCCACTTTTTCCGTGAATTTTTTCTGAAGCGCAGCCCCTTCCTGTTTGCGAAAATCGATAAGATGCTGCAAGGCTTCCTCTATAGTCCTTTTAGCTACATTCCATTCATCATCCTCAAGGTCATCCTTATCCGGCTTGGTTGTGACATCCGGCATTTTAATCAAGACGGAATACCAGTCTTCTGGCTCAGGAATTCCTGTATTTTTAGAAATCTCCTTGATTTGCTTATAATAATTTTCGACAAGGATAGCATTGATTGGAGTTGCCTCAACGATCGTATCCTGTTCGATCCAAATAGAAAAATCTATTTTACCACGCTGCAAGGCTTTGCCGATAATCTGACGGATCTCCATTTCCTTCTCCCTATAAATTGGAGCAATACGTGTAGAAAGGTCAAGACTCTTGGAATTTAAAGATTTAATCTCTACATTAATTTTCTTTTCCCCATAGATTGAAACGGCTTTGCCGTAACCGGTCATTGACTGTATCATACTTACTTAGCGTTAATTTTCTGCAAAACTACAAAAAAATCGGGAAAATTGATTAACTTTGCGACCTAATTAAGAAATTATTTTATCTATGTCGTGCATATTAAACATTGAGACGAGTACAAAATCGTGCTCAGTAGCAGTTAGCAATGATGGCAAAGTTATCTTTAACGATGAGGACTGTAGCGGTTCGAATCACAATGTAAAACTTGGTGTATTTGTAGACGAAGCTTTATCTTTCATAGATAATCACGCCATTCCTTTGGATGCAGTTGCGGTTAGCGGTGGGCCTGGATCATATACAGGATTGCGCATCGGAACCAGCATGGCTAAGGGTATCTGCTATGGACGCGGCATTAAACTGATTGGTATTCCAACACTTGAGGTTTTATGTGTTCCTGTTCTTCTACAGGAAATGATTTTGGAAAAGAATGCCTTATTAGTTCCTATGCTTGATGCCCGTAGGATGGAAGTTTATTCTCAGATCTTCGACCGTTCCCTGAAAGAGGTAAGAGAAATCCAGGCCAATGTTGTCACACAAGATACTTACAAGGAATATCTGGAAAAAGGACCAGTGTATTTCTTTGGCGACGGAGCCGCAAAATGTATGGATATCATCCATCATCCCAATGCTCACCTCATCAAAGGGATTGAACCGTTGGCCAAGAACATGCTGCCTCTAGCAGAAAAGAGAATTGCCGAAGAAAAATTTGAAGATGTTGCTTATTTCGTACCCTTTTATCTGAAAGATTTTGTTGCTACCAAACCTCGCAAACTGTTGTAAGAATGCAGCATGATACGATACAGCAAAATGCCACGGTACAAAAGAAACATCCTACTACTCAAGAAAGAAACGGTCCAAGACGATAATTATGATAAGTAAGATATCAAAGATGAATTTAGAAGGATTAGATTACAATACTCAGCGCAATAAGCTTATTCTACCAGAATATGGAAGAATCGTCCAAAACATGGTGAATTATGTGATGACGATCAAGGATCGCAAAGAACGGCAAAAATGTGCTGAGGCGATTATCGCTATCATGGACAGGATGTATCCTGAGAGCCAAGATACAGAAGACCATCAGCATAAGCTTTGGGATCATCTCACTTTAATGAGTGGATTCAAGTTGGATGTCGATTATCCTTATGATATTCAAGAAGCCAAGGATATGGCTTCTTCAAAGCCAAAGTCACTGCCCTACCCGATGAAGAAAATACCGGTAAAGCATTATGGAAGTCTGATGTTCGAAACGTTTCAGAAATTAAAGGAAATGGAACCTGGTCCTGAACGCGATGAACTGACCAGGATTGTTGCAAATCAGATGAAACATGACCTCGTGCAGTGGAGTCATGGCTTAAGTGATGATGAGAAAGTTGCATCAGACCTGGCTGAATATACAGACGGAAAAATCAAACTCGATCTGACCAAGTTTGAGTTTGATCACATTCCGACGAAAACGTCTTCTGGAACCAATACTAATAAGAAAAAGAAAAGATAAGCCTATGGAATCGTTCATCATCGAAGGTGGTCATCCGCTGAAAGGTACGATTACTCCTCAAGGTGCAAAGAACGAAGCTTTGGAAGTGATATGTGCATCTCTTCTCACTTCCGACCCTGTAAGAATTAAGAATATCCCGGATATACTGGATGTAAATAATCTCATCAAGTTATTAGTTGATATCGGTGTAAAGGTAACACAAAACACAAGACAAGACTATACTTTTCAGGCAGATCATCTTAATTTGGACTATCTGGAAAGCCAGGATTTTGTCAGCAAATGCTCCAAACTCCGTGGAAGTGTCATGATGATAGGTCCTCTTCTTGGTCGTTTTGGAAAGGCAACCATCGCCAAACCAGGGGGTGATAAGATAGGACGTCGCAGATTGGATATCCATTTTCTGGGCTTCAAAGCTCTTGGTGCCAATTTTGTTTATGATGAAAGACGGAACATCTTTGAGATTCAAGCACAAAAACTTAAAGGTGCATATATGCTTCTCAACGAAGCTTCTGTAACTGGTACAGCAAATATCATCATGGCTGCAGTTCTTGCAGAAGGAACTACCACTATATATAATGCTGCCTGTGAGCCCTATATCCAGCAACTCTGCCATCTGCTCAATGCCATGGGAGCCAACATCAGTGGTATCGCAAGCAATCTACTTACAATCATAGGCGTAAAGACTTTACACAGAGCCAGCCATAACATTCTGCCGGATATGATAGAAATCGGTTCCTTTATTGGCATGGCTGCCATGGTAGGTGAAGGCGTACGAATCAAAAATGTTTCTTTACATAATCTGGGTGTTATTCCTGATACATTCCGTCGCATTGGCATAAAAATCAATGTTGAAGATGACGATATCGTGATTCCTCAACAAAGGCACTATGCAGTAGACACTTTCCTTGACGGCACAATTCTAACCCTTAGTGATGCACCGTGGCCCGGACTTACGCCTGATCTGCTTTCTGTACTCCTTGTCGTAGCCACTCAAGCACGTGGTACGGTGCTAATCCACCAGAAAATGTTCGAAAGTCGACTGTTTTTTGTAGACAAGCTGATTGATATGGGAGCCCAGATTATTCTATGTGATCCCCACCGAGCTGTCGTTGTCGGTCATGACCGGAAAAAACAACTCAGGGCCGGACGCATGGCAAGTCCTGATATTCGCGCAGGAATAGCCTTGCTGATTGCAGCTATGAATGCCAAAGGTATCAGCCGCATTGATAATATAGAGCAAATAGACCGTGGCTACCAGAACATCGAACAACGGCTAAATGATATAGGTGCTAAGATTACTCGTGTTGTAGAATAGACAGCAACAAATAATCAGACAAACAGAGTATTCATTATGAAAGAAGACGAAGTTTTTTATATTGGGCGATTAGGGAAACATCACGGAGTGAAAGGAGAGATCACATTCTTTTACGAGGATGACGTATTCGACCGTGTCAACACAGATTACGTAGTCCTCAAGATAGAAGGTATCTTCGTACCCTTTTTCATAGAGAGCTACCGCTTTCAGAATGAAGAAATGGCATACATCAAATTTGAAGATATTGATACTCTGGAACAAGCTTGCGAGTTAACAGGTTATAGCGTTTTCTTCCCGAAGAAACTGGCCGAAGCTATCGGAGAGGCACCCTCAAAAGCAGAACTCTCCAATTATCAGTTGATTGACAATCATACCGGCCAATCCATTGGAACGATCAAGGGAATAGACGATTCCACGGCGAATATTCTGTTTAAAGTAGAAACTCCAAAAGGTAAAGACATACTTGTCCCTGCTGCTGAAGATTTTATAAAGAACATTAATCCAGACGAACATACTATCCGCATTAATTTGCCAGATGGGCTTTTAGATCTTTAGAACCAGCATGTTACTGATAGAAAATATTACGCTTTCTGATCTGAAGAATTCTTACATTATGTTTTAAAGCAGCATTTGTATGATTCATAATATCGAATTGAAATGAAAAAACAGCAAATATGTATTCTCGGTTCCACGGGAAATATTGGTAGTCAAGCTTTGGATGTTATCCAGCAACACCCTGATCGCTACGAGGTTTATTGCCTTACCGCCAATCATTCCGTAAAGAAATTGGCAGAGCAAGCACGCCAATTTAATCCCGCTGCTGTAGTCATCGCTACAGAAAGCTATTATGATCAACTCCGGGAGTTACTTGCTGACCGTCCAGATATTAAGATTTATGCAGGAAAGGAAGCGCTGAATGAGATCGTCGAAGCGGATCCTATTGATACCGTATTGGCAGCAATGACCGGATTTGCAGGTCTTGCACCCACCATCCATGCTATCAAGGCTCATAAGAAGATCTGTCTGGCCAATAAAGAGACACTTGTCGTTGCTGGAGAGATGATCTGCAACCTGACAAAAGAATATCATACGTCAATCCTTCCGGTTGACAGTGAACATTCTGCCATTTTTCAAAGTATTGTCGGAGAAGATCACAATCAAATTGACAAGATTCTCCTGACCTGTTCCGGAGGTCCTTTCAGGCTCTATACTCACGACCAACTCAGCCTAGTGACTGCCGCACAAGCCCTAAAGCACCCAACATGGAATATGGGAGAAAAAATCACCATCGATTCAGCCTCTCTGATAAATAAAGGTTTTGAAGTAATGGAAGCGAAATGGCTATTTGGAGTACCTGCCC
>ENA-UOOK01001905-UOOK01001905.1-fermentation-metagenome-genome-assembly--contig:-NODE-1905-length-26706-cov-8.817530_pt1 | contig 26706 bp, 25 predicted proteins | sample MGYA00245777_ERZ724023 | MGnify/ENA primary metagenome ERZ724023 (study PRJEB28704, sample SAMN03018312) | fermentation metagenome | biome: anthropogenic terrestrial biome; feature: soil; material... | reverse complement strand
GATTGGTTTGCCGAGTTTCCTGGCCACTTCGACGTACCCCGCGATCGCCTCCTCGATATCCCCGCGGAACGGCTTCATGAACGGCGCCGCGTTCCAGAGCCGCGCCCCCAGCGCGCTCCGGACCGAAATCCCGCTGTACCGGGCCATCGACTGGTTCCACTGGGTGATCTGCCCCTTGTCGTTGACCGCGACGATCAACTGCCGGATCGAGTTGAAAAGTAAATTCAGATAGTTCCAGGTCTGGCGGAGTTTGCGCTCGGCGGCCTTGCGCTCGGTCAGGTCGTTGAACATCAGCAGATTGTTGGCGCCGATCAATTTCTGGTGAATGTCGACGTCGAGCCGCCTGCCGCTGCGGCAACGGATCGGCAGGACCACATGCGAGGACTGCTGCGATGCGCTCAGCATCTGGCGCAGCACCGTCGCGCCGGGATGTTCGTCGTAATATTCGCGGGGAATCACATTGGCGAACCAGTTGGAAATATCCCCGATTTCGTTCTGGCTCCACCCGAACAGATCGCCGAACATGTTGTTCGTGGAAAACGTATGGTCGGGACGGATCACCAGAATCGGCAGCGGCGAATTTTCCAGCAGTTCACTGATTTCGCGTTCGCGCTTGCGGCGCTCCCGGATTTCCGCCTGCAATTTCCCCATGGAGTCCTTGATTTTCGCGGCCATATCGTCGAACGAACGCGACAGCAGGCCGATTTCGTCATGGGAATACTTTTTCTCGCGGTTCGTTTCGGGGAATTTGCCGGAAGCCATGTCCGAAGCGGAATCCACCAGCAGGTTCAGCGGCGCAAGCGCTTTCTGCAACAGCAGCGAGAGGCACCCCGCCACCACCCCCACCCCGCACAGAACCGCAAGCGCCAGCCGGTAGTTGGCGTCAAACACCAGACTGCTGATGAACGTGCTCTCGCCGGGGATCGAAAACCCCACCAGCCAGTCCCACGGCTGGAAAAGCTCGAAGTGGATGATCCTGCTCTGCGGTCCGTCCGGCAGCCGGATTTCCCCGCTGCCGGCCTTGACCATGCCGTACACGTCGGCGCGGCTCAGGGGCAGCCAGGTGCCCTCGCCCGCCGGATGCGCCAGGTAGCGCCCGCGGTTGTCGATGATCACCGGATAAGCCATCGGGCTGGCTTCCTGGTACTGCTTGCGGATGGAGTCCAGCGCCCGCTGCTGGACGACGCGGCGGCTCTCCTCATCCTCCACCCCGGCGTAAACGACATGGTTCTGCAGGACCACCATCATGTTCAGGATACGCTCCTTGGCCACCGCCCGGTTCAGGCGGTAGAGCTCCTGTTTATACGAAAACGTGCTCAGCCAGATCAGCAGGTACGAAAACACCGCCAATTGGATGATGAAAAATCCGGTCAGCTTCGTCTGTATCTTCATCCGGCCATCCCTCCCGGCGGGGCGGCCCGGTTCAGGCGCACCAATGACTTATCCATAAAGCTCCTTGATTGAATGCTATTAAATTAAGCACAGCTTTGCGCTTTGTCAATGGCGTTTTGCAAATTCCGGAGGGGCTTAACGCAAAAAGGCCCGGCGTTTTTCACTCCGCCGGGCCGTATCGGCCGCAACAATCCGTTATTTGTCAAGCGCCGGCTGGGCGGCGACGGCTTCAACGGCTTCTTTCGCGTGCTGGAGCGACTGGCTGAGCACATCCACCGAGAGCGACTTGTCCAGCGTGATCACCACCACGATCCCGAACGCCAGCACGAAAATCGCCACGGTTTCAATAACCCCGAACACCATCAGGTAGTTGATGAACCCTTCGTTCGTATCGCCGAACGCATCGCAGGCCGCGGCGCAGCCTTTGCCCTGGTACCAGGCCGTCCCGCCGATGCAAAGCCCGCCGAGAACCCCCATCCCCACATAAACCGGCCAGACCGCGGCATGGCCGTACTGGAGCATCACAAACATCAGGATCATGCCGTAAATGGTCTGCGAGAGCGGAACGCCGCACAAAATGATCAACTGGAACGGTGCCGGACGCTTCTGCACATAGCATTTCTTCCACGCGCCGATCGCGGCGCTGGCGCTGAATCCGGTGCCGAACACCGATCCCATCGCCGAAAATGCCAGCGCCGCGAACGCGCCGACATAAACCATCGCATTGCCCAAACTCAATACTGCTTCGTTTTCCATAAAGGGAATCTCCTTGATTTAGTTATGATCCATATTTTTTTTAAGTGGTTTGTATTGATAGCCGGCCCATTGCAGGCCCATGCTGTTGGAAAATTCCAGCGTGTTGAGGCGGATGCCGTGCACCAGCACCCCCATCAGCGAAAGGACGATATTCAACAGGTGCCCCGCCAGAATGACCAGCGCGGTGCCGATCAGCACCAGCGGCATGGCGCTGTCCGGCGCCGGGATATCCAGCACCATCAGGCCCATATCGTTGAAGCTCTTGGCGATGTATACCCCGGACATGCCCACCGCGTACAGGCGGATGTAGGAAAGCGTGTCGGTAAAGGTCCCGATCAAACTGAACGGATAATTGAACGCATTGCCGAGGTCCTTCCAGTCGATGCCGATCACCGTGAACAGCAACCCGCCGCCGTACAGGTACATGGCGAAGTCCGGGAACACCCGCTGGGCGATCATCGACGAAGCCGTATAAAAGTTCGCCACCAGCAGCATGCCCCAGCCGATTTCGCTGATCCGGACCCGCCAGCTCCGCGCCAGGATGGTCCGCCAGAGCCGCGCCAATCCCAGGTGGATCATGGCGATCAGGAAACAGAGCCATTTCAGGTTGTCGTCCCCGGTTTTGGGATTGGTCAGGAAATCGATGCCTTTCAGGAACCCCGGCAGCAGCTCCGACGGCATTCCGAAGAAATTGCCGCTCAACAGCCCGACGGTCAGCGACGAACAGCTCAGGATGATGCCGAGCTTGGCCGCGTTGAGCATCCGGGGATTCCGCCGCTTGCTCAGCAAATAGAACATGACCGAACAGATCATGAAAATAATCCCGTACCCGACGTCCCCGACGATCATGCCGAAGAAAATCGTGAAGAAAACCAGAAAACAGACACTGACGTCCGTCTCGCGGTACCCCTGCGAAATACCCACAAAGTCCAGAATGACCTTGGAGAAATTCAGCCATTTCGGCAGCCGTACCAGCGTCGGCACCGGTTCGACGTCGTCGGGGTCCTGCAGGAGCAGCGCCCAGCCGTTTTCAAGAGCGGCCCGTTTCAGCCGGTCCAGATCCGTCACCGGCACGAAACCGTGCAGGCTGACGACCTTGCCGTGGCTTTCCATGCAATCGTGCACGGTGGCGAATTCCAGCTCTTTGGCGAGTTTTTCCTTGTATTTCCGAAGCTGGGGCAGTTGCAGGACGATCTCGTCAAGCTGACGGTCGATGATCACGATTTCGCGCCTGGCCCTGTCCACTTCGGCCCGGGCCTCGCTCAACGTAAGCCCCGGGATCGTCGCCAGCGGCAATTCGCCGCTGTCCAGTTTCGCCCGGCTGATCACGACGAAATAATGATGCTTCTTATGTTCGGATATCGTTTGGAAAAACGCTTCCGGGAATTTCTCCTGCAGCAGTTTCATTTCCCTGAGCCCCGCGGAACAGAGCCAGACCTGGATGCCGCGCGCGCTCAGTTTATGCAAATCACCGGAGTTGAATTCGCCCCACGGTTCGAGGAGGTCGACGGAACGGACGGCGGCTTCCAGGCGTTTGGAGGCGTTGTCGTATTGTTTCAACAGGGTCGTCGCGATTTCGCAGGCGGCGTTGTCGTCCATCGGCGAAGCGGCGTCCCCGTGTTTGCTGTGGCGGGCGTGAACCACCCCGAGCACCCGTTCGGCGTCGCTGTAACGCTGGAGCAGTTCGGCGCGGTCGCCGCTCTCCTCCACCGGCGAAGCCTGAATGTGAATGACACCGAGGTCGCCCAGTTTATCGATTGTTTTTTTCCGGTCTTCAGCGAGGCAGAGAACCGTGGTCTTTTTCATCCGTACAATCATACCGCGCGGACCTCCTCTGATTTCTTTTTGGCGATTTTGGAGCGCACCACGCTGGACGTATCCACGTCGCTCAGGAAAATCCGGATGCGGCGGATATTCTCCCGGGCTTCCGGGACCTTCACTTTTTCAAACAGGTTCACCCGCTGGGTCGTGGTCATCAGTTCTTCGCGGAGCAGCCGGTGCTGTTCCTTGATCAACTTGCCGCCTTCGATCAGCATGATCAACTCCTTGATGATCTCCACCGCCTCCACGAACCACGGTTCCTCGATATACGGGTCAAAGTCCCGGATCACGAACTCGGCGTCTTTAAACGCCGGCACTTCGACCCCCGCGATGTTCCAGGTTTCGCTGATGACCCTGGTCAACTGAACGACCTTGCTCAGTCGTTCGGCCGCCGCGGGGTCGCCGAACAGCGCAACCCAGCTCTGCAGCGAGTCCAACGCCATTTTGTATTCAGTAATATTCCCTTCCAGACGCTCGATGCTGCCGCGAATCTCCAACTGCAACTGCTGCTTTTTCAACTGCAGCGTCGGCAGGAAGCGGCGAAACTGTTTCAGCGCGTCCTGCTGGGTCTTCAATTCGGTTTTGGTCAATTTGATTTTGGGCATAATTTCACACCGGAGCCGTTACGCGGGCCAATATTCGTTCAGCAGATCGGTTTTGATCCCGGTTTCCTCGCGGTCGAAACACTCCGCCAGCGTTTGCCAGCCCTGGTCCAGCGCTTCTTCCAGCGGGATATTCACCGACAAATCCATCATCCGGGACTCGAACAGCCGGCCGTATTTCAGGAGTTTGCTGTCCCATTTGCTCATCTGGAACCCCATCGACTGCTTTTCGACGGTTTCCCGGTAATCCGCGTACAGCCGGATCATCGTATCCATGATGGTCCGGTGGTCCGAACGGGTCTTGGAGTTCACGTTCTGCTTCAGGCGGCTGAGCGAGCCGAACGGCTCGATGCGCCCGCCGCGCAGGTAAAACTGCCCTTCGGTGATGTAACCGGTATTGTCCGGCACCGGGTGGGTCACGTCGTCGCCGGGCATGGTGGTCACCGCGAGAACGGTGATCGAACCGGCGCCGTCGAAGTCCACCGCCTTTTCATAACGCGAAGCCAACTGGCTGTAAAGGTCGCCGGGATACCCGCGGTTCGACGGAATCTGTTCCATCGTAATGGCGATTTCCTTCAGCGCGTCGGCGAAGTTGGTCATGTCCGACAACAGCACCAGGACCCGTTTGCCGTCCAGCGCATAGGCTTCGGCCACGGCCAGCGCCATGTCCGGCACCAGCAGGCACTCCACAATCGGGTCCGACGCGGTATGGACGAACATGACGGTGCGCGACAGCGCACCCTCCGATTCCAGCGTGTTGCGGAAATAAAGATAGTCGTCGTATTTCAGCCCCATGCCGCCGAGGGCGATCACGTCCACCTCGGCCTGCAGCGCGATACGCGCCAGGAGCTGATTGTAGGGCTCCCCGGCGATGGAGAAGATCGGGATCTTCTGCGATTCCACCAGCGTGTTGAAAATATCGATCATCGGAATCCCGGTACGGATCATGTTGACCGGCACGATGCGCTTGGCGGGATTGACGGCGGGGCCGCCGATTTCGACCAGGTCATCGCCGATTTCCGGGCGGCCGTCGCGCGGGACGCCGCGGCCGTTGAAAATACGCCCGAGCAGGCTCTCCGACGACGACACTTCCATCCGCCGCCCGAGAAAACGCACCTGCGCCCCGGTGCTGATGCCGCGGCTCCCCGCAAACACCTGCAGATAGACCTTGCCGTCCAGCAGACGGATCACCTGCGCCAGAGAGACGCTGTCGTTGCTGCGGACTTCCGCCAGTTCGTTGTAGCCGACGTCGTCGGCCTCCACCGTGATGACGTTGCCGGCGATCTGAATGATTCTATGGTAAACTTTACGCATGGTGCAGCTCCTTCACTTTCGCATCGATTTTCGCCTCCAGTTCTTCGAATTTCGGCGACTTGAACGGCGAATAGTTCCAGTCGATGCAGATCTGCCGCAGTTCCAGGAAGAACCGGCGCGCCACGTCCTTGTTGTTGAACCGAAACTTGGTTTCAAGGATATTCACGATCTTGCCGAACATATACCGCTGCCGTTCCGGGCTGCATCCCTGATCCACTTCGTCAAAGGTGTTCTGCTGGAGATAGACGTAGTCCAGAAATTCGCTTTTCAGATAAAGTTCGAAATCGTCGATATGGGTTCCTTCCTCGCCGACGACTTTCATCATCTGGCTGACTTCGGAGCCGCGGCGGAGGACGTTGCGGGCGATTTTCAGCTCTTTCGCATTGACCAGGCTTTTGTAGTGGCTCCAGGAATCCAGCGGCTGGATCGCCGGGTAGCGCCGCGCGTCGGAACGCTCGCGGGAAAGCCCGAGGAACGCCCCCACCATTTTCAGCGTCGCCTGCGTCACCGGTTCTTCGAAGTTCCCCCCGGCGGGACTGACCGCCCCGCCGATGGTCACCGAACCCCGTTCGCCGCTGTTCAGCTCGACCAGCCCCGCGCGCTCGTAGAACGAAGCGATGCGGGACTCCAGATAAGCCGGAAACGCCTCGTCGCCGGGGATTTCCTCCAGCCGCCCGGACATTTCGCGGAGCGCCTGCGCCCAGCGCGACGTGGAATCCGCCAGCAGCAGGCAGTTCAGCCCCATCTGACGGTAATATTCGGCCAGCGTGACGGCGGTGTAGACCGACGCCTCGCGCGCCGCCTCGTTGACCAGCGCGGCGATGTCGAGCGTCTCCCAGCGCGGCCGTTCGCGCTCGTACAGCTCGTTCATGCGGACCTGCAGGTCCTCGGTCAGCTGCTGGGTCTGGACGCCGCCCTCGTAGACGATGTTGAGCATCTCCCAGACGATGTCGGCGTTGTCCGGGTCGAGTTTGATCGTGCGGATGGTGTCGATCGTCGGGCCGTGCTCGCCGAGGAAGGCGTCGCCGAGATGGACCTGTTCGTCGCGCTCACCTCCGACGACGAGACGAACATCATGTCGTGCATGCTGGCCAAGCGGATCGGCGCGCGACGCACGATCGCGCTGATCAACCGGCCGGCGTACGCCGACCTGGTCGAGGGCAACCGGATCGACATCGCGATCGTGCCCTCGCAGACGACCATCGGCCAGCTGCTCGCCCACGTGCGCCGCGGCGACGTGGTGCGCGTGCATTCGCTCAGGCGCGGCGCGGCGGAGGCGATCGAGGATCTGCTCGCCCTTGAGCTCGGTGAGGACCTTCATGGCGCCGGTGTACTGCTCCCACACCCACGTGGCGCCTTCGAGCTGCTCCTTGGCAGCCTCGGTCGACGGATCCTCGCGGAACCCACGCGCGTACGCGTCGAACGCCTTCTCGGCGTCCATCAGCTTCGTGCGCTGCAGCTCGCCGATGCGAAGCAGCAGCGACACGCGACGCAGGTTGTCCGTCTCCGCGGCGAGCTGGATCTCGTGAACACCGACGAGCGGTGCCCACTCCTGCAGCTGCTCGTAGACGGGCTCGAGGATGTTCGCGACGACGACGCCCACGGTGACCAGCAGAACGGCATTCACCGCAGAGGATATCACCTGCACGGCCCTACCTCATCCGGACCCCATCATTTAGGCTCTCCGATGAATCGGCACAAGTATTACGATCAGGCATAGTTTATATAATAAATATTACAATTGATCAATAAGATCAGAAAACGCATCCTTCTAGTCGGGAGCATGCCTGCACGGCAGTCGTGCGAACCGAACCGCCGTTGTCGTCGCACCGGAGAAGGTACCGGGGGCCACACGAAAACAAATGATTAACAAATAGGTAAAGTAAATTATAATACATAGACAGGGGCTTGAAGTGTTGCGGCGCCAGAACAAAAGTAAGACGAACGGGGAAGGCGAGACCCCCTCAACCACGAGGTCTCCGTTCAGGATACCCAAAAGTCTTGAAACACTGGCTGCACGCATCAGGATACGGCGGGACCACACGTGCGTCTCATCTGCCCCCGGCAGCCCGACCCTCCCCGCCGTCGGCAACGGCACGGTCAAGACCTACTGGCTGGACCCGGGGTTCTCGTACGCCGTCGTCACCAGGGACAAAAGTTCAGGCCTGAGATACGAGGTCTTCGAGCCCACGCTGGAACCTTCGGAGTACATCCTCCTCAACGAGGCCAACGACTACATACGCGACGTCTTCCTCTTTGACTCACCCCGGGAAAAGAACGAGATCGACCTTGCTTACGACGACGTGGTGCCGATCCTGCGGCGGTTCGCATCCGGATTGACCGAAGACCGAATCAAGGTTCTCTACTACTACCTGAGACGCAACTTCCAGGGTTTCGGCAGGATCGATCCCCTGATGCACGACGACTACCTCGAAGACATCAGCTGCAACGGCGCCGGCATCCCGGTCTACGTCTACCACCGGCTCTACGAGAGCATGCCGACGAACATCAGTTTTGTGGGTGACGAACTGAACCGGTTCGTTCTCAAGATCGCCCAGAAGGCAGATCGTCAGATCTCGCTCACGACGCCGCTCGTCGATGCATCGCTCCCCGACGGCTCCCGTATCCAGCTGACGTTCTCCGACATCGTCTCCACCAGAGGGAGCTCGTTCACCGTCCGGAAGTTCCGCAAAGACCCGATGACTCCCGTATCCCTCATCGAGTACGGGACTTACAGCCCTGAGGTGCTCGCGTGCATCTGGCTTGCCGTCGAGAACCGCAAGAGCATGATCGTCGTCGGCGGGACGGCGAGCGGCAAGACCTCGACGATGAACGCGATCTCGTTCTTCATACCGCACCATGCAAAGATCGTCTCCATCGAAGACACCCGCGAGATCCAGCTCCCGCACGAGAACTGGCTGCCGACCCAGACCCGCGAGATCAACGTCAGGGGCTCGAAAGGGGACGTCGACATGTTCGCCCTCCTCAAAGCGGCGCTCCGCCAGCGTCCCGAGTTCATCATCGTCGGAGAGGTCCGCGGCCGCGAGGCCCAGACGCTCTTCCAGGCGATGAACACCGGGCATACGACGTTCTCGACCCTCCATGCCGGCAGCATCGACGAGGCGATCAACCGCCTGGTGAGCGACCCGATCAATGTGCCGGTCGCGATGCTCGGGGCACTGGACCTGATGGTCATCCAGTCCCTCCACTACCTGGACGGCGGAACCGCCAGACGCTGCGACTCGCTCCACGAGATCCGGGTCGAGCGGGGGAGGGAGATCGTCCACGACTGCCTCTACCGCTGGGACCCCCACACCGACCGGTTCTGCCGGGAAGCAAGCAGGTCGCGGGTCCTCGAAGATATCGCCAGAAGCCGCGGATGGTCCGACGATGAACTGGAGAAAGAACTTGCGCGCCGCGCGGACTTCCTCGCACGGATGCGCACAGAGGGATGTACCGACGTGGACAGCCTGATCCGCCGGATAACCGCATTTGGAGGAGAGAGAGATGCAAACTTCGGGTAACACGCTCCTGCCGGACGGAAACCAGCTCCGGACGGCGCTGCGCATGGCGCACATCCCCGTCCCGTACCGCGATTACCTGCGGTGGACCGTCCTCGCCGTCGTCGGTGCGGCAGCCGTGTACCTCGCGGGCATCGCCTACCTGACCTACGCAGGGTACAGAATCCTTCTCTTCTCCGTCGTTCCCGATGCCGTCACAAAGATCATCCTCTTCCTCCTCCTGACGATAGGGATCTCCGGCGCCTTCTACTGCTACCCCATTCTCGTCGCACAGGGGAGGAAGACGAAGATCGACCTCGACCTCCCCTATGCAATCACCTACATGGAAGCCCTCTCCACCACCATGACCCTTTACGAGGTCATCCGGAAGGTCTACGAGGAGATGGACCTCTTCGGAGAGGTCTCAAAAGAGTTCGGCATGATCGTGCGCGACGTGGAGTTCTTCGGAGAAGACCTGAATACGGCGATGAAGAACCTCCAGCGCACCACCCCGTCGTCGAACCTCGCCGACTTTTTCAACGACCTCGCCCTCCTCTCCGACAGCGGAGGAGACATCACCGAGTTCCTTGCGGCACGCTCAGGGTTCTTCAGGGATGTCGCGGAGCGCGAACAGGAGATGGCGCTCCAGACCATCGAGATCATGGCCGAAGTCTACGTCACGGCGTTCGTGGCCGGCCCGATCGTCATCATGATCATGATCCTCTCTCAGAACCTCGCCGGTCAAGGGGACCTCGGGAACTGGATGCCGCTGATCACCTTCGGCATCCCCATCGGGGCGATGGTGATGATCGGGATCTTGTATATCCTCCTCCCCGCGGAGAACCTCCAGATCAGCCGGCGGGAGGTCGGGGACCGGGAGCGCCTCGACGTCCCGGAGCCGGGAGGGGAAGTCGACCAGCGTCTGCTCCAGACCGTGCGGCGCCGGAACCGTGCCCTCAGGATGATAAAGGCGCTGAAACGGCCGCTCCGCCATTACATATCGAACTACGACTGGAGCCTCGTGCTCGCGATGCTCTGCGGCGCCGTCGCCGCCGCTCTGCTCCTGCTCGGCCGCCTCGATGAGTGGTTCCCGGCATACACCCTGGAAGTCGGTGTCTGCATCATCATCTGTGTCTCCCTCTTCCCCGTCATGATCGCCTACGAGGGGAGGCGGTGGTACGTCAACAACGTCGAGCGTCAGATGCCGGAGTTCCTGCGCGAACTTGCCGACATGAAGGACATCGGCATGACGCTCCAGTCGGCGATCCACCGGATTGCAAACACAAAACTCGGGCTCCTGAGCTCGGAACTGCAGATCACCTCCGAAGAGATCCGGCGGGGCGTCAGCATCAGCAACGCCCTCGTCCGGATGGAGGAGCGGATCGGGCTTGTCTCGGTGAAACGTGCGATCTCGCTCGTGGTGAAGGCAAGCGAGATCACCGACCATCTGCGGGAGACCCTTATGGTCGCCATCAGCGACTTCGAGCACTACCTCAAGATGAAGAGGGAGCGATTCAACTCGGCCTTCACCTACGTTGCCGTCGTCTACCTCTCCTTCGGCGTCTACCTCTACACCGCCCTCGAACTCAACACCCGGTTCGTGGCGAGTTTCACGGCGTTCAACGTTTCCCTGGATATCGCCGGGAACGTGGCCGATATGTTCCACATCGCCATCGTCCTCGGAGCAAGTTCCGGCATCATGGCAGGTCAGCTCAGCGCAAACAGCATCCTGTCCGGGTTCAAGCACACCATCGTCTTCCTCATCGCGACGGTCGTGGTCTTCATTGTCTTCATCGGAGGGGGCGGGGTATGAAGGACGAAGCGGTATCCGAAGTCGTCGGGGAGATGCTCATGATCTCCCTCGTGCTCCTCCTCATCGCCGTCTTCGCCGCATCGCTCGGGAACTTCCTCCCCACCGAGCGGGCGCCGACGGTCACCGTCATGATGACCACCAACATGACGGATAATAACATCACGCTCTACCATAAGGGCGGCGACTGGGTCCAGGCGAAAGACCTCGAGGTCATCGTCGCGGACACCAACTCGACCCGGACGTATCCCCTCGGCAATTTCACCCTCTCGCCGCCGGAGAAGCAGGTCTTCGATATCGGGAGCAGCATCACCGTGCCATACCAGGACGGCGACAAGCAGGTCCGCCTCGTCACGCCGCGCGCGGTCCTCTTCAGCGGGGAGGTGAAGTGAATGGACGAACGCGCCGTCGCACCGGTCGTCGCGGCGATGCTCCTCCTCGTCGTCCTGGTGACGTTCCTCTCGGCCTACAACGCCGTCGTCGTTCCCTCGTTCAAGCAGCAGGCGGAGGTGGAGCACCTGCACGCGGTCGAGGAGTCGTTCCTTGCGTTCGGGTCGGACATGACCACCGCCGCGGCGCTCAAACGGGACCTGCAACTCTCAAAACGCATCCCCCTCGGCGGGGGCGAGACGGGCCTCGACCCGGTCAGGTCGGCGGGGACGCTCCGGGTGGACCCGGGAGGCACGCTTGCCAACGTGACCCTGGACGGGAAGCCTCCCTACAACTGCAGCCTTGTGAACTTCTCCTACACCCCGAACGGCAACTTCTGGCGCGACCAGGGGTATACCTGGCAGTACGGCTACACCAACGTCACCGGGGCGGGGGGGCTCCGGACGCCGCTCGAGTACGCGGATATGGATGAAGTCAGCAGGGTGTTAGCAGAGAACTCGAGTTTCGCCGCCTCGCTCATCGATATCGAGCCCGAGGGCACACGGGGGGGCGCCTGCACCGCCGTCCGGATAACGCTCGTGACGTTCGAAGCCGGGGAGCACGCCTTCACGAGCGGGAGCGGTGTGGCGACGCTTTCTCTGGATGCGTCGGTAGAGGAGATACCGATCACCCTCGCCGATTCCACGCTGGAGATCGCGATCAACACGACTCTTCCGGTCCCGCTGAACGCACCACTGCTGGAGAAGTGCAACAGGAGGCTGCAGGAGATGAACGAGACCTACACCAATATCAACTACATCCCCTCTGAAGAGGGCACAGCGATGCTCTCCTTCGAGGGCGACGTACCCGGGGTGACGCTACGCCGGGTCCGGGTCGTCGTCTCCGCCCGGTGAGTGCGCATACCCGGCTATCCCGACGGTGAAAATCCGTCTATCGCCCCACAAGAGTCAGACCTCTTCTCCCAGTACTTCGTTTTAGAACAGGCATATTCCCTGCTGAATCCCAGGATCGTTGCAGGGTAGAAGGATCTGCTGAGGTTGCAAGCGTCCCGTCATGGCTTCAAAAAAGATAAGGAAGAACCTGCAGAAAGAACAGCCCTGAAAATGCAGGCTCAGTGAAGCGTGGCAGAGTGCGGGCAGGGGCCGGTTCCCCGCACCTCATTCTCCGGTAAAGCCCGGCATCTCCCCGCCGCCGGGGAGTGAACAGTTTTAATCCGGATGTACGTCACCGCATGCAGGAACAAACGTTACACCCGGCACGTGCGGCATACCGGGTCAAGGTTCATTTTTTTCTGAAATACTCTCCTGTTCTTCAGGATCGTTGCCAGGTTATCCACCAACAGATTCCCGAGCGAAAGATCGGCACGGTAGCAACAAGGAGCAACATCCCCGTTCCATCTGACAAAAAGGGTTAGCCTGAAGAGGGGGCAGGGCCGGGAGTGAACCACCGGCAAGGTCACCCTGCACCCGGTTTTTTTTGCGGCAGTTTTAATATAGGCAAAAAGGTCTTTTTCCGATTTCGTCTGGCCGTCATTCCACGGAAAGGAGCGTTCGAAGTTCACGGCATCAACTCCGGTCGCGCGGGCAAGACCAAGCCCCTCCTCGATACAACCCGCATTACCCTCTATAAGGGCAATGTTCAGGTACGTCTTCGGGGATTTCTGGTTTCTGGCGGATCGCTCCCGAATAAATCCGCTGACATTTTTCTCGATAATCGACCTAAACATGTGTGAATCGGGAAAACTAAAAGCGATCGCATCAAGTCCGGCGTTCAGGAGTTCGTCTGTTCTTCCGGGCAACAACGTCGCATTCGTAGTAAAATTCACAGACATTTTCTTTCCGGAAGCGTAGGAGATCATCTCAGGAAGATCTGCATGCAGGAGCGGCTCCCCCCACCCATGGAGTGTTAGGAACCGACTCTTCGAGGCATCGATTATCTTTCGGAACACCTCAAAAGAGATGAATTCCTCCGATCGATTCAGGGAACTGCGCAAACAGAACGGACAATTAAGGTTGCAGGCCGTCGTGGGTTCCAGCTGCAGGATCGGAGGTACTGCATAGTCATAAACTGACATACTGTATCTTACGGTGCCTTCGTGGCATGGACGATATCCGGCTCCGTCCTTGGATCTTCCCCGATGCCCAGAAGAGCACCCATTGCCCTCCTTACACCATTGGAGTTTATCACCACGATTCCTGCAATCAGTCCGACACCCAGGATGTGGGCCGCCGCAAGGCCGATCGCCGCTTCAGGAAGAATTACGGGTATGCACACGCGAGTTCACCTCCCTTGGTTTCATAAATATACATAACTTTTACAAAAAGATAAATATTCCTCATTGACCATGCACCGGGCTATCCTCTGTTTTGCTGTATACCTTCACGAGAAGATCGATTGCATATGCACCAGATGCAGATAGCACTCCGCCGACTGCGGCGACGCAGAACAGTACCGGAATGATATCCAGAGTTACAGGGAATCTTCCTGCGAATGAACTGCCCCAGAACAGCCAGAAGTGAAGGAGGTAGTACATGTTGGCAATGGCGGATGCAGTTAGATACTTTGCCGGGTGGCGGTAGCAGATCACTGCGTAACAGAGAGCAATGAGCGAGATAACGACGTAACCGAGTGGAAACGAGGTAGCCGGCGCACCGTTCTCTCCCATCTTGGCCTGTCCGGCAAGGAAAAGGAGCAGGGTTGTCGCACCAAACACGGCCAGCAACGCGGGGGTCACATATTTCAGTGGAGTGTCCTTGAGGGGGAGCCTGATCAGTACCTCGATGATCACAGCGACGAGTACTATCACGTCGATTGCGTGGATGCTGATAGCCTGCGTTCCAATGAGGAGGTCGATGGCGACAATCAGCAGCGACATAACCACCGCGGTTCCCGTTTTTTTAATGAGGAGAAGGCCGAGCACAAGCCAGAAGCACAGAATGCCCCCGAAGACAAACACACCCGCTCCCGGGCCGGGCAGTATCAGGAACCCGTGGACGAACCCGGAAATGCTACCGCCGGGCAGAAGATACTCCGGCGCATACGTACCGCTGAAAACGGCAAGTACAGAGAGCAGAGTGATGAACCCCAGTTCCCCGAAGGAGAAATATCCGGTTGATTTCACCTTTTTTCCGGTCATTGGCGCACATCCCAAAGCAGTTGCGTCATTTGATCCCTCCTGCCTTCATTGGTTAAACTGTGCCAGCGGGCCTTCTCCCCGATAGGCCTGGAAAAGAACGTATACACAGTACGCCAGGAACGCCATCACTGCCCCGCAGACCAGGGCAAAGGCGAGCAGGGCGGGGATTGCAGCCGGTACCGGGACCCAGGTCGCAAAACCGCTTTTCCCGTTGAAAAGCCAGCAATAGACGATGTAAAATATTTCAGCCAATCCTGCACCGGCAACGTACTTCATCGGGAAGAACCAGCAGATGACTGCGAGGGCGAGGGCGAGAATCCCGGTCACGGCATACCCCAGGGGGAAAACCGTTGCAACTGCTCCGCTCTCGCCCATCTTGGCGTTCCCGGTCAGCATCAGGACGAGGGGAATGACCCCCATGATTCCAATAAACAGGGGGAAGATGTTCTGCCAGGGTTTTTTCTCGATGGGAAGAAGCCCGATACACGAGATGATAATCGCAACGACGATCAACAGGAGGTCTAAGCGCGGTGTGGTCCCTGTGACCAGTCCGGCTCCTAGCCGGAAGACCACGATCAGGACGGCCATGGAGATCGCGGTCCAGAATTTTCTGGTCACGAGCAGGCCAAAGACGAACCAGAGGCAGACAAAGGCGCTGCTGATGAAGATACCCGCTCCCGGGCCGGGTAATTTTAAGAATCCATGGACCAGCCCCGGAGCAGTCCCTCCCGGAAGGATATGGGGAAGCCCGTAACTGCTCGTCGCGAATGCGAGGAACGCAAGAAGGAGGATCACTCCCCAGTCGCGCAAAGAGAAATACTTTGTTATTCTGCTTAATCCACTCTTTTGTACAGTTTCTTTGTACACCGACATTCCGTCTAATTCATTGTTTTGTACAATATCCTCGTTCATTCCAGTCACCCCAATGGATTCGGGGGTCCAGTTCTTCGCCTATGAGCAGTCGGGCGCGAAATGGACTGAATATTGGTTTCACTCCCGGACAAATAAGGATATTTATTTAACTTTATTGGAATATCAAAAATTATTTGTTTACTCGCCCGAGATATATACACCATGAAGTTGCTGGAACGGATGACAGGAGCCAGGAGAAACGATGGCTGACATCGATCTCCTTCTGGCACGGGCAAAAGAGTTCCACGGCGATATGTGCGCCGGGATCATACTTGGGACCCGGATGACGATGATCGGGATGCGGGAGCTCCACATGGACCCGATGATAAGAAACAGAGATCTTATCGTGTACGTAGAGATCGATCGCTGCATTGCGGATGCAATCCAGGCGATCACGGGGTGCTCACTCGGTCATCGTACTCTAAAATACCTGCCTTACGGCAAGTTTGCCGCCACGTTCATCAACCTCGCGACACAGGATGCCGTCAGGGTCTCGGTCCTGGAGAAGAAGCGGACAGAGAAATCCGGTCCCGAAGCAATGAAAGAAGCAGGAAAAATTCTGCGTGACGCACCGGAGGACGATCTCTTCAGGGTGCAGAAAGTCAGGGTCGTGATCCCGGACGGGGACCTTCCCGGCCTCCCAAAGCACCGGGCTCGCTGCAGCAGATGCGGCGAAATGATCCTGGACGACAAGGAGATCGTGACGGAAGAGACGATCATGTGCGGCAATTGCGCACGGGGATCGTATTATACAGAGGCGGACTGAAGGTGATCCGGGTATGGGATCACCCTTCCTTTTCCCACCAGATTTTCGCCTGGTACGATGTTCCACGAAGCAGGTAACTCCCGGTAACCGGGACTTCAGAGATCAGGACAATGATACACGATACTTCCGCAACAATTCTTGAAAAGGCGTACGTAAAACTCCTCGCCGAATACCGGAGGCTCGACCTGCCGGAACCGACGGTGAGGAACTTCGGTCTCAACCCGGGCTGGAATGCTGTGATCGGGACCGGCGGGTGCTCTGGGGTTGCCATGAGTTTTGTGGACAACAACCCACTCTATGGCACCGAAGAAACCATGCAGGACCTGAATTTTTTGAGATCGTTTGTCGGGAGACCCCTCTTCGAGGTTGCATCCGCGGGCCTTGACGATCCCCGTATCGGCAGGCGTTCCGTTGCTCTTGCTGCGCTCAATGCAATCTCCCAGCCGTTTGTCACCGATGACATGCTCGTCTCTAAGGGATTTTCTGTGGGACTCGATATCAAGGACATGGTAAAAAACGACGATACGATGGTCATCGTCGGGTACGGCGGGCTGGTGAAGAGTTATGCGGGAAGGTGCCGCGAACTGCACGTCACCGACCAGAGGCCGCCGGAGACATTCCGGACAACGATTGTCGGCGACATGATCACGTACGGGCCGGCCGGTATCATGGTCCACCCGGCCGGGGAAAACAAAGAAGTCCTTAACGATGCTGATATTGCCATCATCACCGGTTCTACGCTCGTCAACGGCACCTTTGAAGAAGTCGTCGGGTACGCGAAACATGCCAGAATCCGTGCGCTTTACGGCTCGAGTGCGCAGTTGATCCCGGACGTACTCTTTGAGAACGGGATCAATGTTGCGATGTCCGTTGCCATCAGCGACCCGGCACGGTTCGAATATGATGTGATGAACGCGCCGGATATGGAGACGGCTCTCCGGAAGCACCAGAGGAAGTACAACGTCGGGTGCCTTGAAGAACAGTAGACCGGTATCGGACGTCTCGTTTGAGAATCAGTTTTTACAGCGTAAGCCCGGGGAAAAACTTCGCGCGGAATATCCCCCGGAGCGACCGGGATCATTTACCGAACAGTATCCAGAAACCGGAATCATCGTTGATGATCCGGTAATCCCCGATCCCGGCGGCTTCAATCGAATCTTCGATCTCCCCGGGCCGGAACTTCCGGAACCGCGGCCTGGACGGGTTGTCCGGGTCGTCCACGATCCCGCGCTCCTTCCGGCCAGCAAGGACGCTCTCTCTGGCCTCCGGGCTGCCGTATCCCCCGCCGATATACGCCATGCCGCCGGGTTTCATGACCCGGTAGATCTCCCGGAACGCCCCGGGGAGATCCTCCCAGAAATGGTAAGAACCACGGCTCACCACGAGGTCGAACGTTTCCCCGTCTGCAGGGATCGCGCGAACATCGCCGAGCACGGGGATAACCCTGCCCTCAAGCCCCCGGTCACGGATATTCCGGGCAGCGAGCGACTGCATCCCGGGCGAGATGTCGAGGGCAGTGACCAGGAAATCCGATTGGAGGGCAAGGGCGATTGCGAGCGGGGCCGGCCCGGACCCAACGTCAAGGCAGGTGCCGCGTGAAATCCCGGTTCGTTCCAGGACCTGCCCGGCGATGACCGGGTAGATTACGGCGAACGTCGTTCTGGTGAACTCGTCATACTGCCGGGCATCCCCGGCGGTCTTCCAGAAGGGATCGGACGCTTCGTTCATCTTACAATAATGTTAAGGAATTGAGCGGTGTTGAACCTCATCCTTCTCTCGTTCTTCGCATCACGCTAACTCAAAAGATAATGGTTACCAGGAAAACCGTTCCTGAAATTAAAAATTGTTGAGGATGATCTCTCTCCTATGGGCCGATCATCACCTTGCTCTTTGAGATCAGCGTTCCGTCGGTTGTGACCACTTCGAGGAACAGGGACTTCCCGACGGCGTCGCTGCCGAGCTGTGTGCTAATTTCTGCGTTATAGGACATCGTCTCTCCCGGCCGGAATACGGGGACCGTGGATTGACCGGTCGTTGCATTAAGCCAGGGGTCCCCCTTTGAATTTCTGATCTCGGATTTGTTCAGGATGTGCAGCCCTACCCCAACCCTACCTTCCTGGGTGAAAAGGCTCTGGTACCCTCCGAAGTCGTCGTCGTTCTGTTGTAACTTGAGGATGATCCTTTGCGTCGACAGTTCGTCCCCCCCGGCATGGTACAGCTGGAGAATATCCGAAGACACGCCGTATGTTCCCTGGATGGTTGCCTGGGGAGGTTTGGTCTCCGTGCCCGTCAGGCCCCCCGCGAACGCGCTGACGACCGCCGCGATGATGATCGTCACGACTAACATCAGCATCACGCCGATCACCGGAGAAACTGCCGATTCATTCATGGGTTTCATCGGTTAGCCCTCCACAGCGATATCTTTCTGCCAGATGGCCTGCCCGCTCGGAACGTGGATCACCTTCACGTTAACGGTATCCCCGACCCGCAGCATGTTCCAGTCGGACCCGAGGACCGCCTCCATCTGGTCGACACTGGTCTCATTGAAGGTGGCTTTAGTCTGACCCTTGTCTGAATAACCATAGGCATAGTAATATCTACCGCCGCCGGTGTTCCCTTCATCCGAAGGGGTTATCCCGTAACCCACGTCAAAACTCAATTGTCCTGTGCCCTGGCCCCCTTTGTCTCCACCGAAAGGCCGGGCAAACATGATCGTCCCCGCCTGGAGGTGGTAATTGCCAAACCAGGAGTAATTCGTTAAATTTCCAACTTCAAGTTCAGCCATGGAAGCCTTCAAGCCAGGTCCAGGCCCACGTACATACTCGGGTCCACCTGGCTTCCTCTCATAAGGCCAGAAATTTGCACTTTCCGTTCCGTTCAATCCGACCCCCGGGCCGTACCCCTGGGGACAGACGGATCTCCATTCTTCGTAATTGGACCAGGGATTCATGTTGAACGTCACGTTGAAATTCGTCTCACCGGGAACCATCGTCGCCCCCCCGTTGATCGTGGTTCCGTTGATGAGTGTCTTTGACCAGGACGTCACGATCTTCAGGTCCTGCGTATCAATGGGTTTGTCCACGCCCGTTACCTCCGCCTTGAAGTAACTCGACTGCCAGTATCCGGAATTCACGACCTTTACGTTCATAGCGAGTTTCGGTACGTCCTGGTTGTTGTTCCCGATCAGCCCGCCCGCGAACGCGCTGATGGCCGCCGCGATAATGAGCGTCACGACCAGCATCAGCATCACGCCGATCACCGGGGAGACTGCAGTTTCCTTTTCCAATTTCATATTCTGTCCTCCTTCATCATCCGAATTTTGTGCATCCATGACTTCCCGTTATGGTGAGATGACCACGTCCGATACCGAAATCAGGTTCCCCCCGGTATCGCTCACCTCGAGGGAGAACGCATTTCCGATATTAGTGGTGTTGCTGAACCAGAGGTGCTCGGCATCCGCAAGTCCGGGCTGGAGCCGGCTGCCGGTCGCGTTCTCGGCGGAGATGTACAGGACATCTCCTGGCCTGAACGAGGTAACTTCCGACGTCCCGTCACCGTTGTCGAGGGACCGGCCCGTGCGGTCGGCGATCAGCGTCTTATCCAGGACCTGAGCAGTCTTCCGCTCGAGATTCGGCCCGAACATGGGGCCATTCCTGACCACGAAGACCATATCGTGCAGGGCAAGGCCGTCCCCCCCGTTATGAGCGATCTGGAACCCGTTGGAGATGCTGTATGTACCGGAAATCATCGCCTGGGGGACTTTTTTCTGTTCGCTTGCAATTCCGCCGGCGTACGCCGATACGATTGCGGCGATGATGATCGTCACGACCAGCATCAGCATCACGCCGACCACCGGAGAGACTGCAGTATCATTTCGTTTTAACATTTTAACCTCCCGAAACGGTCACTTCTTTCTGAAAGATCGCTTTCCCCGTGGGTGCGTAGATGACCCGGACCGTGACGATGTCTCCCGGGCGCAGCTGCTCCCAGCCGGTCCCGAGGACCTTCTCAAGGTCGCTTCCGGAAATGTGACTATATCCTGAATAAGTCGATGCAGGTTCGGCGATCAGCCCGGTGCCGGGCATGAGCGTGAAGTTGCCGAAGGACTGGTTAACAGTGTAAGTTGTCAGATTAACGTCCCCGGTCACTCCCGGGCCGAACCCGTAAGGCACAGCGTCTGTGGCTGTCACATTGCCCGCGGTTGTGTTGCCTCCGGCGAACGCCTTTCCATCCGGAGTAGATCCGAGTACGGTGCCCGAATCATAGGAGGAATTGGCATTCATCGTCGCCACCCACGATGTCGTCAACTTAAGCTGTTTCGTCGATGTCGGTTCGCTAACACTGAGAACCGTTGCGAAAAATCCGCTATCCGCGGCATTTCCCGAGTTTACGATCTTTACGTCCATGGCGAGAGTCGGGGTCTCCTTGTTGTTTCCCCCAAACAGTCCGCCGGCAAACGCAGAGACGACCGCTGCGATGATGATGGTGATCACCAACATCAGCATCACCCCGATGACGGGAGATACCGCGGAATCCCGGCTTGTCTGCAATTTTAATTTCATTTTAACTTCCACCTTCTCTCGTACTTTTTCCGGCACGACAGAAAACACCCCAGTAGGTTGGGATATCGGTACTTGGTAACAAAAACATATTAACTTTTATCGATTGTAAAATTATATAATTTAATATAATTGATACATGAGAGAAATTAACCCCATATCGTATGGCAAATGCGTGAGATCCGTTTTGGGCATCAGAGCCGCTCGAAGGGTAAAAAACAGTGGAATGACGATGATTGTGGTCCGCAAGAAGAAACTCGCGACGAACACGATTGAAACCGAGAAACCCCTTCTCAGCTGAGTGGTGTGGTGCGAGAGGAAGAACGCGCAGAGAGGCCCGAGGGGATTCTGACCTGCAGACACCTTCCGCGAAACGCGATCTAAGCCATATCGTCAATTACACATCCATCCCGAGAACAGCCGGGATCGGGCAGCGCACCCGGAGGTGACGCTGCGCCTGATCCGGGCCGCCGTTTCCGCCGGGTAACGCCGTATCCAGCCTAAATCCCCGAAATAGGGCACATTTCACAGAGAATATTGTGCATATATTTATAGTTGGCCGATGCAAACATTGACGGTGATCCGTTTTTTGAGGCGGCGCAGTACCCGGTCGCCTCATGGCAACCATGCCGGATTGCGAGATATGTCTATCATGAACCTGAAGGGCTGGATGGAACGTGACGGGGTGCGGCTCTCCCCAGCAGACGTGGAGCGGATGCTCGAAGAGGGGCCGCAGTCTCTTTCCCGGTGCGGCGGCGAGTTCCTCCTCGTCCGGGGCGACTGCATCGCCCGCGACGCCTTCGGCATCATGCCCGGCCCGGTCCCCCCCGGAACCATATACTGCGGCGGGCGCGAGGCCGCCCGGATATTCCCCGATCCCCCGCCATGCACGCTTGAGGAGGCAATTGTCACCGCGGTCGACCTCCGGAGCGACGAGGGCGTGGTGGCCTTCTCCGGCGGCGTGGACTCGGGCCTGATCGCCCACCTCGCCCGCCTCCCCTGTGTGACGGTGGGCATCGAGGGGTCGCACGACATCGCATGGGCGACAAAGGCCGCACGAGCGCTGGAACTTGACCTCGAGATCGTCACCCCGACCGAAGAAGAGATCGAGGAGAAACTCGCGCAGGTGGTCCGGGTCATCCCCGACCCGACGAACCCGGTAGACGCAGCGATTGCAACGACCCTCGCCTTCGCCGCCGCCTGGGCGGGAGAGCACGGACATACCCGCGTCCTCGCCGGACAGGGGGCCGACGAACTCTTCGGCGGCTACGCCCGCTACCTCTCCTCCCCCGACCTCGCTGCGGACCTCGAACGGGACTTTGCAGACCTCGGACGCCAGGGGGCGCGGGACCAGGCGGTGGCGGCGCTCCACGGGGTGTATTTCTCGATGCCCTACCTCGATACCCGGGTGGTGCGCGCCGCACGGGTGATCCCGGCGGACGAGAGGGTGCGCGGAGGGGTGAGAAAGCATCCCTTACGGGTGGTTGCAGAACGGCATATCCCTGCAGAAATCGCCCGGGCCGATAAGAAAGCGATGCAATACGGGAGCGGAATCTGGCGGACAATCCAACGGCTCACCCGTAGGAACGGTTATAAAAAGTCGGTACAAGGGTACTTAACGGAGATCAGTAGGGCGGAATATGATCACTGAGAGCGATATTGAGCATATAGCAGAACTTGCAGATATCGGCATATCGAAAGACGAAGTGCCGGAGTTCACCACCCAGTTCAACGCGATCCTCGACTACTTTGAGGTCCTCGACACCGTAGAGGGCGAAAGCGCCCCGGCCGCCGGGACCGCCAACGTCTTCCGGGAAGACGAGCCCCGGCCGGGCCTCTCGCAGGATGCGGCCCTTGTAAACGCAGGCTCGACCGAGAACGGGTTTATAAAAGCACCGAGGGTGATGTAAGTGGCGGGAACCCTGGACTTCTCGCCGGACGACCGGTACAACGCATTCATCACCACCTGCCGCGAGGCACCGTTTTCCGACGGTAGGCTCGCCGGCGTCGCCGTCGCGGTCAAGGACAACATCTCCACGGCGGGTATCGAGACCACCTGCGGGTCCCGGATCCTCGAAGGCTACGTCCCGCCGTACGACGCCCACGTCGTGGGACTCCTCCGGAACGCCGGAGCCGCAATCGTCGGCAAGACCAACATGGACGAGTTCGGCATGGGGTCCACCACCGAGACGAGCGCGTTCGGCCCGACCAGAAACCCGGTCGACCAAACAAGGGTGCCCGGCGGGTCGTCCGGCGGGAGCGCCGCCGCGGTCGCTGCAGGACTCGTCCCGATGGCGCTCGGTACCGATACCGGCGGCTCGATCCGGTGCCCCGCGGCATTCTGCGGGGTCGTGGGCCTCAAACCCACCTACGGCCGGGTCTCCCGCCACGGCCTCATTGCCTATGCAAACTCCCTCGAACAGATCGGGCCGATGGCGCGGACGGTGGAGGACGCTTCAAGACTGATGTCGGTGATCGCGAACTACGACCCCCACGACTCGACGATGCTCGATAAACCCTACAACCACCGACCCATAGCCGAGATCGCGGGTCTCCGGGTCGGGGTGCCGGAGGAGTACTTCGGCGAAGGCGTGGACCCCCGCATCGCAAAGACCGTCCGGGACGCCGTCGGCGTCCTCGAAGACCTCGGGGCCGGCACGGTGCCGGTCAGCATCCCCGGCATGCGCCACGCGCTCGCGGCCTACTACGTCATCTGCACGAGCGAAGCCTCCTCGAACCTCGCCCGGTTCGACGGCGTTCGCTACGGTCCGGCGGTCGACACCAGAAAATCCTGGCACGAGGCCTACCAGGACCTCCGGCGGGAGTTGTTCGGGCCTGAGGTCCGGCGCCGGATCATGCTCGGCACCTTCGCCCTCTCGGCCGGCTACGCTGGCAGGTACTACGCGAAGGCGCAACTGGCCCGCCGCAACATCCAGCAGGACTTTGAACGGGCCTTCCGCAAAGTAGACATCGTCGCCGGCCCGACGATGCCGACGGTCGCCTTCCGCCTCGGCGAGAAGACCGACCCGCTCTCGATGTACCTCTCCGACATCCTCACCGTGCCAGCGAACCTCGCCGGAATCCCGGCTATATCGGTCCCGTGCGGCAGAGTGGACGGTCTCCCCGTGGGTCTCCAGTTGATGGGAAGGCCGTTTGAGGACGAGCGCGTCGTCGACGCTGCCTTTGCCTACGAGCAGGAGGTGAGGGCATGAAGACGATCATCGGACTCGAGATCCACGTCCAGCTCGCGACGGCAACGAAGCTCTTCTGCGGGTGCTCAACGGACTACCGGGACGACGAGCCCAATACCCACTGCTGCCCGATCTGTCTCGGGCTTCCCGGAGCGCTCCCCCGCCTGAACAGAAAAGCGGTCGAGTACGGCCTGAAGGTGGCAAAAGCCCTCGATATGGAGGTTCCGGAAGAATCGGAGTTCGCCCGGAAGAACTACTTCTACCCCGACCTCCCGAAGGCCTACCAGATCACCCAGTACGACAAGCCGCTCGCGGTCGCGGGGACCGTCGAGATCGAGGACGACGAAGGGCACGAGAAGCTCGTCCGGATCACCCGGGTGCACCTCGAAGAAGACCCGGGGAGACTCGTCCACGTCACAGGCGGATCGAAATACTCGCTCGTCGACTACAACCGGTCCGGTATCCCGCTCCTTGAGATCGTCACCGAGCCGGACATGCGGTCTCCGCAGGAGGCCCGCCGGTTCCTCAATAAACTCCGCACGGTCCTCGAGTACCTCGGGGTCTTCGACGGCGACCGGGAAGGCTCCCTCCGCGTCGATGCAAACATCTCCCTTGAAGGGTCCGAACGGGTCGAAGTCAAGAACATCTCCTCCTACAAAGGGGTCGAGAAAGCCCTCACCTTCGAGGTGACCCGGCAGAAGAACCTGCTCCGGCGCGGGCAGAAAGTGACGCGAGAGACCCGGCACTTCATGGAGGGGCGCGGGATCACCACCTCCGCCCGCAGCAAGGAAGAGGAGCACGACTACCGCTACTTCCCGGAACCGGACCTCCGGCCGCTCCGTGTCGCAGACTGGGTGGCGGCAATCGACCTCCCCGAGTTGCCCGTCGCCCGGAAAAACCGGTTCATGGCGGAGTACGGCATATCGCTCAACCACGCCCGGACCCTGACCGGAGACCCGAAACTCGCCGATTTCTACGAAGAAGTCGCCGAGATCGACCCGGTCCTCGCCGCCACCTGGGTGGCCGACACCCTCCTCGGGGAGCTCAATTACCGCGACATGGATATCGCCGCCGTCCCGCCCGGCCATATACGAGAACTCCTCGGCCTTCTCAAGACAGAGACCATCACTGATGCGGCCGGCGTCCAGGTGCTCAGAGAGATGCTGGATGCCTGCGCGCGAGGCAGCCCCTGCGAGAGCCCCGTCGCAATCATGAAGCGCGAAGGGCTCGGCAAGGCCACAGGGAGCGAATACGCTCCCATCGTGCAGGGGGTGATCGCTGCAAACCCGCAGGCGGTGGAGGACTACCGGGCCGGCAAGAAAGGGGCCCTGAACTACCTCGTGGGACAGGTGATGAAAGAGACCCGGGGCAGGGCGGACCCGCGGGAACTCGGACGGATCGTATCCGAATGTATCGATACAGACAGGGTGTAAATCTGCCATGCATCTGATCATCGCAGAGAAGAATATATCGGCAAACCGGATTGCCCAGATCCTCGCCGGCAACGAGAAGGTGAGGGCGGTCAAAGAAGGGAGCGTAACCACCTATTCCTTCGACACAAAGACGGTGGTGGGCCTCAAAGGGCACGTGGTGGAGGTCGACTTCGAGCCCGGCTACACGAACTGGCGTAGCGAGGTCCACACCCCGCGAAGCCTCATCGATGCAGGCACCGTCAAGAAGCCGACCGAGAAGAAGATCGTCAACCTCATCCAGAAACTCTCAAAGAAAGCGGACCTCGTTACTATCGCCACCGATTACGATACGGAAGGAGAACTTATCGGAAAGGAGGCCTACGAACTCGTCCGTGCGGTGAACCCCACGGTCAGGATCAACCGGGCCCGGTTCTCCGCGATAACCCCGGCGGAGATCCGGTCGGCTTTCGAGAGCCCGGCCGACCTCGACTTCGCGCTTGCGGCTGCCGGTGAGGCACGCCAGACGGTCGACCTGATGTGGGGAGCGTCGCTGACCCGGTTCATCAGCCTCGCGGCCCGGCGGGGCGGCAAGAACATCCTCTCCGTCGGCCGGGTCCAGAGCCCGACGCTTGCCATGATTGTCGACCGGGAGCGCGAGATCGAGAACTTCGTCCCCCAGACTTACTGGATGCTCTCGCTTGCGACCGAGAAGGACGGAGTGCCGGTGGAGGCGCGGCATACCGCCGGGCGGTTCACCGACCACGACGCGGCCCTCGCCGCCGAAGCAGGGACAAAGGAGCCGCTCGTGGTCACGGATGTAAAAGAGGGGCAGAAGACCGACCGGGCGCCGACGCCGTTCGACACCACGGCCTTCATCGTCGCGGCAAGCCGCCTGGGCCTCTCGGCGGCGAACGCGATGCGGATCGCCGAAGACCTCTACATGAACGGTTACATCTCCTACCCGAGAACCGACAACACGGTCTACCCGAAGTCCCTGAACCTGAACGGTATCCTTGAAGCGCTCAGGGGGGGGGCGTTCGATGCGGATATCGCCTGGGTACAGCAGCACCGGCGTCCGGTCCCGACGCGCGGCAAGAAGGAGAGCACCGACCACCCGCCGATCCACCCCGCCGGGGCAGCGACTC
>ENA-UOOK01001902-UOOK01001902.1-fermentation-metagenome-genome-assembly--contig:-NODE-1902-length-26745-cov-6.021544_pt1 | contig 26745 bp, 26 predicted proteins | sample MGYA00245777_ERZ724023 | MGnify/ENA primary metagenome ERZ724023 (study PRJEB28704, sample SAMN03018312) | fermentation metagenome | biome: anthropogenic terrestrial biome; feature: soil; material... | reverse complement strand
CCGCAACTACCGGCATTCCAAATAGCGCTGAAAAAACAGAGCCCATTCCGCACATGGTCACCACATGCAGCGCATCTTCGTCCAACTTCATTAAACGTCCCAGACGATAGCCTAAACTGCCGCCGATTTGCAATGCAGCACCTTCTCTGCCAGCAGAACCGCCAAATAAGTGAGTGATACCGGTCGAAATAAAAATCAGCGGTGCCATTTTAGCAGGCAATGGTTCTTTTTCGCGAATAGACAGCAGTACCAAATTCGTACCGCGGCTTTTTTCTACCCCACAGGAACGATATAACCAAACAATCAAAAGGCCACCCAGAGGCAAAAAATACAGCAGCCATTCATGCGTACTTCTCGTACTTGTACACCATGTAAGGGCATAGTAAAAAAGGGTCCCAACTAAACCACCGATCACAACTCCAATAATCACACTTAAAAATACCCATCGAAAAAATATGGTTAAATATTCTTTGACCTGATGAGCTTTTTTTTTCAGCTGTTCTTTATGCTCCTCTCTAATCTGCAAAAACTCGCATCTCCTTTAATAAGTTCTAAACTCATTATAGAGTAGCCTCCCGTAAAAAACAAGTATTCCACATCTATCCTTTTGATTCAGGATTTTTTCCATTATAAAAAAGGCGAAGTCTTTTCAAAATAAAAGATTCCGCCTTTTTTATATAAATGAAATTTAAATTAACCTGCGCTGTTGATTATCCCGTAGATGATTAAAATTATGCTGAGGCCGTTTTCCGGGCTGATAGAAATAAACAAACTTGATAGAGAAAATATCGCAGGTAATAAAGAAATCGGACTGATCATCAAAAATGGTAATAAAAGTACGTCCTACATGAACAAGCACTCCCTGCTTACGCATAATTAGATCGGTTCCGATCAAGAACTCGGCAACAATATATTCCCCGATGTTTTCAGAAAGCGTCTTTTGCACGGTACCGCGCATTTCTTCCGAATCAAACTTTTCCTGCGGCGGCAGATAAAATCGGTTATTCTGGAGCAATTCCCTTACACTTTCACTAGATCCTTGATGCCAATCATATTGTTCTACTTGCTTCTGACGGCTGCTGCCGGCAACTTGACTAGACTGGTTATTTGTCGTATTAGCCATAGAGAGTGCCTCCTTTAGGTTGTTGCATAAACAGGTGTCGGATTATAAAAGCAATGATTGCCGATACGGATTGCAAATCTTCCAACATTTGAGGGGAAGTTGGCTTTACAGACCGGGCTATATGGATTAAAATACCACAGCGCAAATCCAAGACTATTCAATCGGTTCCCCGCGATTGCCCAATCTGCAATATTATAATGGACACCAGTTGGACGCATATTGTAAATATTCTGCAGATTCTGCGCTCCATAAAGGGTTTCACGCACACAGACAAATTGTCCTTTTTCATAAACTACCGCCCGAATCGTATGTAAGCTTGCATATTCTCCATAGGTGATTTGTACCCGGTTCATTACAATACAAGCAACTGCTTTCATTCCGGTTTCACCTTCACCGCCGGCTTCGCACTCAATGATTCGTGCCAAGATTTCCCGATCGGAAAATGCCATTCGCTTTTCCCCCTTTCAAAAAGTCCCTTTTATTCTTATGCGAATTCTTTCCCTTTCTATGCGTGTCCCAACAATATCAATTAATAAAAAAATCTCTTTCATACAGCCATTTTTACCGCACAAAAAAGCGGTACAGTTTTCACTGCACCGCTTTTCATAAGAAAAAGTCTTTTGCAACCGTTTTCTATTCATCTAAATTGTCAAGTACTACACAACCTGCTTTTCTAGTCGCATTTAAATCAATCACTCGCTGATTGCTGCTGCCGCGAAATTGCAGGGAAAGATCCATCTGTTCCTTAATAAAGGGCCCATCAATCAGATAATCTGAAAGAGCAAGCAGCTGATCCGTCCAGTAATCTTTTTTGGCTAACAGCTCTTCATAAGTCCAGCCGGAAAAAACGGTCAAATCAAGGGTTGTCTCCTCTTTGATTCTTTTTGCCAAATAAGAAAGTGCCTGTGCCTGAGAAAACGGCTCTCCGCCGGAAAAAGTAACGCCCCGGAGCAGCGGATTTTCCTTCATCTCACTGAGAAATCTTTCAGGAGATTCCAGAATACCGCCCTCAAACGAATGAGTCTGTGGATTATGGCAGCCGGGACAGTGGTGAGGACAGCCCTGCACAAAAATCACATAGCGAAATCCCCGCCCATCTACAATAGATTCCGGCTCTACACCGGCTAAGCGAATCAGATTATTTGAGTCCATGCTTTACCCGATCACGCTCTTCTGCAAGTTTTGCATCGTTCCAACGGTCAAGTGTTCCCACAAGATATCCCGTAATCCTGCGAATCCGCTCAAATCCAACGCCTGAACCTACTTCTTTGATTGCTTCTGTTTGTGTTGTTCCTGTCATGACAATTTCCTCCTTTAAAAATATAAAAATTCAATTATTTGATTTATTAACATCCATCGCAGCCGCAGCCCGGAATAATCGGCATATCCGGATATTTCTTGCGCAGTTCCTTGAGACGTTCCACACTGACCGGCTCTCCTTCACGGCGGCCGCAGCGCGGACAAACATTATCAATGACACCATTATACCCACAGATCGGGTCGCGGTCTACAGGATGGTTGACGCTGCCATAACCGACTCCTGATTCCTTCATGCAGCGAATCACCGATTCAAAAGCATCCAGGTTCTTGCAAGTATCGCCGTCCAGTTCGACATAAGAGATATGTCCCGCATTCGTCATCGCATGATAGGGAGCCTCGGTTTGAATCTTTTTAAAAGCGCTGATCGGATAATAAACCGGTACATGGAAACTGTTTGTATAATATTCCCGATCGGTAACGCCCGGAATCACTCCGTATTTCACTTTATCAATCTTCACAAATCTTCCGGAAAGTCCCTCTGCCGGCGTTGCAAGAAGTGTAAAATTGAGATGCGTTTTCTCGCTTTCTTCATCCATGCGCTGCCTCATATGAGAAATAATCTTTAGTCCCATCTTTTGGCTCTCTGCACTTTCTCCGTGGTGTTTTCCGGTAAGGGCGACCAATGCTTCTGCCAACCCAATAAAGCCTATCGAAAGGGTTCCATGCTTTAAAACTTCCGCAACACTATCCTCAGGGCCAAGCTTTTCGGAATCCAGCCAGATCCCCTGTCCCATCAGGAACGGATAATGATAGACTTTTTTACTGCACTGAATCTTAAAGCGGTGCAGCAGCTGACGAATCACAAGGTCAATCCGCTGATCCAAAATTTCAAAGAACTTCTTTTCGCTGCCCTTTGATTCAATTCCGATTCTCGGCAGATTGATACTGGTAAAACTTAAGTTTCCTCTTCCGCAGGTAACTTCCTTTGTGCGGTCATGCACATTTCCCATCACACGGGTACGGCAGCCCATATAAGCCACTTCGCTGTCATAGCTTCCATCATAATACTGAAGGTTAAAAGGAGCATCCAAAAAGCTGAAATTGGGGAACAAACGCTTTGCACTGCATTTCATTGATTCGCGGAAAAGATCGTAATTAGGGTCGCCTTTGGAATAATTGACGCCATCTTTTACTTTAAAAATCTGCACCGGGAAAATCGGCGTCTCACCGGCGCCAAGTCCCGCCTCAGTTGCTTTGAGCAAATTTTTCATGACCATCCGTCCTTCGGGACTTGTATCTGTTCCGTAATTCAGGCTGGAAAACGGTACCTGTGCGCCTGCACGGGAATTCATGGTGTTAAGGTTATGGATCAATGCTTCCATCGCCTGGTAAGTCGCCCGATCCGTATCAGACAACGCCGATTTCACTGCAAAAGCGTTTGCCTTTCGAGCTTCCTCTTCGGAAATTTTCTGAAATCCATTCTCTTCCTGATGGCGCGGTAAATAATCGCAAAGTGCTTTCTCCATTTTTTCTTCGTTGCTCATAGAAATAGTTTCCGTAAGATTCTTTTTTAAATCTCCAACGAGGAGCTGTACATCCTGCCGATTCATTCCAAAAGCAATTTCAAAGTAATTTTCCAACGCATAAAAATAAGATTTCCGGTATGTTTTAGCAACACCAGGCGCCATTGAATAATCAAAATTTGGAACAGATTGTCCACCGTGCATCTCGTTCTGGTTTGCCTGAATCGCAATGCAGGCAAGCGCCGCATAGGAACGAATATCGTTCGGCTCCCGCAGGTTGCCGTGTCCGGTGCAAAATCCGTTCTTAAAAAGCTTCAGCAGATCGATCTGGCAGCAGGTCTCGGTCAGCATATAGAAATCTTCATCGTGGATATGAATGTCTCCATTCATATGTGCCGCAGCGATATCTTTTGGCAGAATATAATTGTTGACAAAGTATTTACTGCCTTCACTGCCGTATTTAAGCATTGTCCCCATGGCTGTATCTGCATCGATATTGGCGTTTTCACGCTTGATATCCGCATCTTTGGCATCCTGAAAGGTCAGCTGTCGGTAAATATTCATCAAATCCCCTTCGGCCTGACGAATCTTTGTGTGCTCCGCCCGATAAAGGATATATGCTTTTGCCGTTTGCGCATAATCTGCCTTGATTAGCTTTTCCTCTACTAAATCTTGAATTTTTTCTACACTTGGTATTTCTTTTTCAGAAAGAGAATTGAGTACCGAAGCAGTTAATGCATCCAGTGCCTTGGAAGTCATTGTTTCTGACGACACTGCATCATTCGCTTTTTTGATCGCTGTACGGATCTTATCCGCATTAAAAGTTACTTTGCTGCCATTCCTCTTAATAATTTCCTTGACCATTTCCCGAAAATCTCCTCTCCTGTTTCATCTGTACTAGTTTGTATTTTAGCACTGCTCTTTTAGGAAGTCAAGCAGTGTGACACTTTATATTGACATATTTTTATTTATAAATCTATATATTGTGCTATTTGAAAGTAGGAGCAATTATTAAAAAATCCGCAAACGCTCTTGATCAACGCCTGCGGATTTCAATGAAGATTGTTTTTAAAAAGTTTTTGCCCATTCTGCCATCTGCTGAGCGGCAGGAAGAGCTCCTTTTGCGGAGGGACTCAGCCGATACTCAACCTTTGGCGGAATCTCCTGATATTGTCTGCGTTCGATCAGCCCATCTGCAGTCAACTCCCGCAGACTTTGGCTGAGCATCATATCCGTAATACCGGAGACTGTATTTTTGATTTCTCCATAGCGCAAGGCGTCTTGTGCGGAACTTTCCAGTGCCAAAAGAATGCGGAGCTTCCACTTTCCCCCGACTTTTGAAAGGGCCAGTGCCAAAAGAGAATCCAAATTATCTGCATTTTCCGAAACTTTTTCCTCTTCTTTAGGAGAAACAGCCGGTTGCTTTTCCTGTTGTGCCGCCTGCTTTTTTAGGTCTTTGGAAGATTTAGAAGAAGCCGTTTCTTCCCGGCTGCGCTTTTTCTTTTTTTCTTTATCTTTTTTCATATATGATCCTTCTCCTTATAATCTTCATTAAGCTTCTAAAATCACTCGGACTGGGAGCTCTGCAAAATTGCTTTTTCTTCTCTTTTTTTCTCTGCCTGCGCTGCAGAAAAGACACAGCCACAGTAGTTTTGCCGGTAAAGATGATATTCCTTAGAAAGGGCTATACTTCGGCTATATCCTCCGCGCTTTTTAAAGTCACTAAAAAGATAAGGAATCCCAATTTTTTCGCTGAGTTCTTTTCCGATCGCATTTAGAGCTTGTGCGTCTTTATATGGGCTGATCGAAAGAGTCGTCGTAAAATAATCAAATCCGTTTTCCTTAGCAACCTGTGCCGCCTGGAGTAAACGCAGACGATAACATCTATGGCACCGTTCGCCGCCCTCTGGGAGACTTTCCAGCCCTTTTGCCATTTCAAAAAAGCGATCCGGGTCATAAGAGCCTTCTAAAAATTCCACAGGGCTCGAAAACGGCATCTCCTTTAATAGACGCTTTACTTCCCGCACCCGCTTTTCATATTCCTCTTTTGGAGAAATATTCGGATTATAATAATAAAGCGTAATTGCAAAATAGCGGCTGAGATATTCCAGAACATAACTGCTGCAGGGAGCACAGCATCCATGAAGGAGCAGCTTTTTTCTGCCATTTAAGTTCTGCAAGGTTCGATCCAGAACCAACTGATAATTTTCTTTTGGTGCCAAAATCAATCCCTCTATTCTGAAATGATCCGGCCTCTCTCCAAAAAGGTTCGGAAAAATCGGCTTTATTTTTGTTTTGTGATCTGAATTCCAAGTTCGTTCAGTTGTTTTTGATCAACTTCGGTAGGTGCTTCCGACATCAGTTCTGCCGAAGACGCAACCTTCGGAAATGCAATCACATCGCGAATAGAATCGCAGTTCAGCATCAGCATGACAAGGCGGTCAAGCCCAAAGGCCATACCACCGTGCGGCGGTGCTCCATAGCGGAACGCATCAATCAAGAATCCAAACCGGCGCTGTGCTTCTTCAGGCGTAAATCCAAGTGCTTTAAACATGCGGCGCTGCAGTTCGGAATCATTGATTCTGATAGAACCACCACCGACTTCATTGCCGTTCAAAACCATATCATAAGCTAATGCACGCACCGAACCGGGATCACTTTCGAGCCGGTCAAGATCCTCTGGATTCGGCATCGTAAACGGATGGTGCATTGCCATAAATCTTCCCTCTTCTTCGCTGTACTCAAAGAGCGGAAAATCAGTAATCCACAAAAGGCATGGCTTGCTGTCATCGATCAGGTTAAATCTGTGCGCAAGTTCACAGCGCAGAGCTCCCAATGTATCAAAGACCACTTTGTTTTTCGGGTCGGCAACAAAGAACAGTACATCTCCGGGCTGTGCGTCCATTTTTTCACGCAGCGCTTCGACTTCTTCTGCCTTTAAAAACTTTTCAAAGCTGCTTGTCTCTTTTTCAGCAAGGCGAGTCCATGCAAGGCCCTTTGCCCCATAAGACTTCACCCATTCGCCCAACTTATCAATCTCTTTGCGGGAAAGCGCCTGCGCCTGTCCCTTTAGATTGATTCCGCGAACACTTCCGGTCTTCAGTGCGCCGGAGAATACTTTAAATTCCGTATCTTTCAGGCACTCACTCACATCGATTAGTTCCATTCCAAAACGCAGATCCGGTTTATCGGAGCCAAAACGCTCCATCCCTTCCTGCCATGTCATTCTGCGCAGCGGCAGCGGAATTTCGATGCCAAGGATCTCGCGGTAAACTTTCTCGATAAAGCCCTCTGCAATACCCATGACATCTTCCTGATTGACAAAGCTCATCTCAAAATCGATCTGTGTAAATTCCGGCTGACGGTCTGCACGCAGATCTTCATCGCGGAAACAGCGGGCAATTTGCATATAGCGGTCAAATCCCGAAAGCATTAAAAGCTGTTTATAAAGCTGCGGGCTCTGCGGCAATGCAAAGAAATTGCCGGGGAACATCCTGGAAGGAACCAGATAATCTCTCGCGCCTTCCGGGGTGGATTTAATCAGGTCCGGCGTTTCAATCTCAACAAAGCCGTTTTCATCATAATAATCGTGTGCAACCTTAACAATCCGATGACGGCCGATAATTTTCTTCTGCATATCCGGACGGCGCAAATCCAGATAACGATATTTTAGACGAGTATCTTCTTTTACACTGGAATTTTCTTCAATCGCAAAAGGTGGCGTTTCGCTCTTCGAAAAGATACGCAGCTCCTGCACTTCTAATTCCACATCGCCGGTGGGAATCTCTTTATTTTTGCTGGTCCGCTCTCGTACAACACCAACTGCCGCCAACACATATTCTGCACGCACGGAAAATGCTTTTTGGAATACATCTCGGTCACAGCTCTCATCAAAAGCCAGCTGCAAAATACCGGTGCGGTCTCTTAAATCAATAAAAATTAGTTGTCCCAGATCGCGCTGACGCTGACACCATCCGCAAACCGTAATTTTTTTCCCAACATCACTCAGGCGCACTTCACCGCAGTAACAGCTTCGTTTTAAGCCTGTCATAAATTCTGCCATGGTTCATAAACCTCCAAGATTTCAGGCCTTTTTTTAAAAGTCCTGCATTTCTAAATCATTTTTTATTATAGCACAGCCGTCTTCAGAAAGGAATCAACTTTTCAAAATTCTACTTTCATCTACTCTTACTCTGTTTTTTTAAAATTTTGTATACATTTTAAAAGACTGTATGTTATAATAAATATGTTCATGTAGAGATTCAAAAAAAATTAAAAGAGGAGGAGCACCAAGTGGACATCTATGACCGAAGCGCCCAAAATGACGATGACGTTCCTTTATGGACGACCATTTTAGCCCGATTGATTTTTTAATGAATCATCGGCTTTGGTGTTCGTTTTAAATAAGGATTCGTTATGGCTGTGCGCAATTTTTAAAAAGTGATTTGCGTACGGTTATTTTTTCGTTGTTTGGGGTTCTCTGTCTCTTTACTTAAAAAGCGAAGGAGGGACCTCCCATATGGACAATTCTAACAATGAAGAACTCAAAAATCAGCTTCTGGAATTTTTAAATCAGCGCAACTTTGCAGCTGTACGCAAACTGCTCGATGATATGAATGAAGTTGATATCGCTGAACTATTGGAAAAGTTGCCGGCCGAAAAATCCATTGTTGCGTTTCGTACCCTGCCAAAAGAGGTAGCAGCCGAAGTCTTTTCCAATCTGGAATCGGATACCCAGCAATATTTAGTAGAATCGATTACTGACCAGGAGCTGCACGAAATTCTAGAAGATCTTTCGGTGGATGATGCGGTGGATATGGTCGAAGAACTGCCGGCCAACATGGTCAAACGTGTTTTAAAAGTTGCTTCTAAAGATACCCGCACGCTGATTAACAAATTCTTACAGTATCCGGAAAATTCCGCCGGCAGCATTATGACCGCCGAATTTATGGATCTGCAGCGGAATATGACAGTCAAAGATTCCATTCGCAAAATTCGCCGTACGGGAGAAGATAGTGAAACTATTTATACCTGCTATGTGATCGATGATCAGCGAATCCTGCAGGGAATTGTCACTGTAAAAGATTTATTGCTTTCAAACGACGACTGTCCGATAGAAGAACTGATGGACGAAGATATCATCAAAGCCACTACGACAGACGATCGAGAAGATGTCGCCAACAATTTCAGTAAATACGACCTTCTTTCCATGCCGGTAGTCGATAAAGAAAATCGTCTTGTCGGCATTATCACCGTTGACGACGCTATGGACGTTATGGAGCAAGAGGCCACCGAAGATATACAGGTCATGGGTGCTATGGCGCCGGAAGAGACCCCCTATCTTAAAACCGGCGTTTTTCGGCTCGCTAAAAACCGAATTGTATGGCTTTTAATTCTGATGATCTCCGGGATGATTAACGGGCATATTCTTAACAACTATGAGGCTTCATTTTCAGCAATGCCGATTCTGGTTTCCTTTATTCCGATGCTCACCGATACCGGCGGCAATGCCGGCAGCCAGTCGAGTACTATCGTCATTCGCAGTATGGCGCTGGGAGAAATCCAGATGCATGACTTCTGGAAAGTCTTTTGGAAAGAAATTCGAGTCAGTGTTATGGTGGGCATCGTCTTAAGTGCTGTAAACTTTGTTCGTTTGATCATTCTTTATCCTAACCAGCCTTTAATTGCACTGACTATATCCCTTTCCATGATCTGCACCGTTATCATGGCAAAATCCATTGGCGGCGTACTGCCAATGATTGCAAAGGCACTACATATGGACCCCGCTCTGATGGCGGCACCGCTCATTACGACGATTGTGGATGCGGTTTCCCTGATTATCTATTTCTCTATCGCTGCGCAGCTTCTTCATGTGTAAAAATTATTTGCTACTTCTTTTGCTACTTCTTATTAAAACGGCACCGGAAAAAATTCCGATGCCGTTTTTTCATTTCTGATCATGATAAATACTTTTTAAGGCGCTCCATGTTATTTTCTTCAAATTTTCTCAAACGCTCCATTAGACTTTTTACTTCTGGTGAAACTCCGCTTTCATATTTTTTGAGATTCTTGATTGCATCAATCACACCCATATTGCTGCCGATCATGAGCATTTCGGCAATATGAGCCGCCGAACGATCGGTCAGAGTCTCCAGATTCACCATCAGATAAGTGCGAACCTTTTCAAAAGAACCCAGACCTTTTTCCTCTTTTCCGTGGCTTTCGAGAAGCTCCCTTGCCTCTTTGTGAATCGAATCATATTCCCGCTTCTGCCCTTCGAGCTGTTTTTGAAATTCCGAAGAGTTTTTCACCATGGGAATCAGTTGTCCCAGCGTCTCTACTCCCATCTGTGAATTCTGATAAATAAAGTTCAGCAGTTCCGCGTCCCCATTCATATTGCTTTCACGCTCCTTTTTTCTGTAAAGTTCCCGTTTGGAGCGTTCTTTATGCAAAAAAACCGAAACATTTGTCTATTAAGTCAAGTTGTTTCAGCTTTTTACTTTTTATTCTATTTAATCAATCGACTTTAAAGATTCCACCATATTAATTCGTCTCAGTTTTCGATTCATAACCAGATCAACAATCACAGAGAACAACAACGTTAAGAGGGCACTATAAAGGAAGCTCTGCGGTGCAATCTCGCGGCCAAACATCACCACATCTATTTCTACCGTTGTAATTACATAAGCGTGCATTAAAATTCCCAAAAGCAATCCTGCGCCACAACCCAAAATCGTCAGCCAGCTGGTCTCCCGATAAATATAAGCGCTGACTTCACGATCATAGAATCCCAAAACTTTAATGGTCGCAAGTTCCCGCTGCCGCTCTGTAATATTGATATTCGTCAAATTATAAAGGACAATAAACGCCAGCATTCCGGCACAGAAAATCAGAACAAAAATAATATTATTCAGCGATTCGATCATCTTTTCGAATGCTTTTGTCGTATCCCTCAAAAACGTAACAATAGAAATTCCGTCGCTATTTAAAAGCTCATCGCTATATGCTTTCTGCGCAGCACTGTCCGGGGCATTCGCCTCGATGCACAATTCATTATATTGAGGCTGATCTCCTGTGACAGATTCATAAAGCACCGGATCAATATAAAGGAAATGGTAAAGATAGTTTTCCGTAATTCCGGTTACAGTAAATGAAACTTCTTTTCCTTCATTATTTTTAATGATCACTTTTCCGCCCACAGAGACACCCAGTTGACCGGCAGCCTTTTCAGTAAGGACAACGCTATTGCTGCCAAAAGGCACTTGCTCATGGCTTTTTCTCAAACGCAGATTCACAAAATTCGGAAGTTCGTCCGCTGTTTCCGGTACAAAAAGGTAGCCGGAAATGCTCTTGCCGCTTTCGTTATCAATATCGATATTGCGCCGCTCATCTTTCATCCAGCCGGAAGTCTTTTGGGAATCTTCCAAAACTTTTTTTGCTTCTTCAGAAACGTTTCCATCTTTCAGATGAGCTACCACATTGTAGGAATAAAGAACATTGTACTGATTCGTAATAATGTCGGAAATGCTGTCTTTAATTCCATATCCGGTCAAAAGGAGCCCCGTTGAGCCGGCGATTCCAACAATCGTCATAATTAGACGCCGCTTATAGCGAAACATATTCCGCGCAGTCACTTTGCTGGTAAATTTCATACGGCGCCAAATCGGGTGAATTCGCTCGAGAAAGATTCGCTTTCCGGGCGCCGGTGCTTTTGGCAGCATCAGAGATGCTGGGGATTCTCTCAGAGAAGAAGCCACTGCAAAAGCAGTCGCTCCCAGAGAAGTTCCCAGAGAAGCAAAAAATCCGATTGCCGTATATTTGAGGTTAAATTCCAAAATTGCAGGCGGTGCAACATAGATCAGGCGATAACTGTTCCAACAAATCGGCGGCAAAACATACATTCCTAAAGGAATCCCCACTGCACAGCCTACCACTCCTGCAACTCCCGCATAGAACAGATATTTTTTCAGGATGGTATGTTTAGAATATCCCAAAGAAAAATAGGTTCCGATCAAAACCCGCTCCTCTTCTACCATACGGGTCATTGTTGTGAGTGCAACCAGCGCCGCAACTAAAAAGAACAGAACCGGAAACACGGTGGAAATTGAATCCATTCGGTCTGCATCGCTTTCAAAACTGGCAAATCCAAGATTCTTGTGGCGGTCAAGGATATACCATGTAGGCGCTTTCAGTTCGTCCAGTTTTGCTTTTCCGTCGTCGAGCTCCAGTTTGGCGTTTAAAAGCTTTCCTTCTGCTTCTTTTTTGGCATCGTCATAGGATTTCTGTCCATCAGAAAGCGTATTTTTGGCTTCTCCCAACTGCTGTCTTCCCTGTGCCAAACGTGTTTCATTTGCAGAAATCTCTTCTGCAGCACTGTCAAGTTTTTCTTTTGCCGCAGAAAGCTGTTCCCGACCGGAATCCACTCTCTGCTGATTCGCAGCAATCTCTTCCTCTCCAGAAGTGATCGCTTCTTGTCCCTCCCAAATCTGCTGCTCCGCAGAAGTCAGCTGCTCTCTCATCGAATCAAGCTGCGGAGAAAGTGCATTTGCCTGCGCAAGAAGTCCCCCCAGATTTTGCAGCTCGGAATTTGCGGCGGTTATCCCGTCATTCACCTGCTGCAAACCACTTTCTGCCTGAGAAAGCCCTGCATTTACCTGATCGAGTTGGTTTTGCAGTTTTGTTTTTTGATTTTCGTAATCAGGGGCTTTTGGATCCAGCGAATTCATCTGTGCATTGAGCGTTTCTGCCTGGGCTTTTAATCCCGCAACTTGAGCTTTCAAAGGCTCCTGTTTTGCGGTCAGGTCATTTATTGTCTGCTGCGTCTGCTTGATGCCGGCTTTTAGCTGCGGAATACTTTGCACCAGCTGCTCCGCAGAAGTCAGCTGTCCTTTTCCTTCTTCCAGCTTTTTCTCCGCAGCCTCCAACTGCTGCTTTTTTTCCGCAAGGGTCTCTTTGCCTGTATCAATCTGCTCCTGTGCAGCATTTAGCTGTGGATTTGTCTCTGCCGCTTTTTCCTGATAAGCCGCAAGGCCACTCTCATACTCCTGCTTTCCTGCAGCAAGCTTCGCTTCTGCGTCCTCCAGCGTCCGCTCATTTTCGGCAATCTGCGCCGCTCCATCCAAAAGCTTCTGCTGGGCTTCATTTAACTGCGCATCCGTATCCGCCTTTGCATTGTCATATTTTTTCTGGGCATCGGAGAGCGTCTGCTCAGCGTCTGCTTTCACTTCCTGTAAACGGCCATTCTGCCGCGACTCCCGAATGTCCTCCAGGCGATCACTTACTGCGCCGACAATCTCATCATACCGATCTGAAAAAGTGCTGACTGAATCTGCACCCTTCACTTTGAGATAGAGCGTCGAATAAGCACTGCTTTTAAAATCCTCCGGCAAAATAAAGGCATAGCGGTCAAGCTGACCATTTCCGATGGTCGTAGTCCCGACTGAAAAACTGACATAATATGAGGAATCCACATAGCCGACCACTGTAAACGTATCTGTCTTCAAGGTATCCGAAAGCCCGCCTGTACAGGACTGCATCGTAATTGTCGAGCCGATCTCGATACTATTCTTGAGGTCTTTCCCTTTCCCAACGACGCATTCTCCGCTGTTCTGCGGCCAGCGTCCTTCAACGAGCGTCGGACGGTTCATAGATTCTTTCGACGTATCTTCCGCTCCCAACGGCGGGAGCGCATGAATTCTAATCGTAATATCTTTCTGATCTACCGTGGTGATGACATCGGTATAATAGGTCGGCATTGCCGCTTCGACACCCTCTACTTGAGAAACAGCTTCCACGTCTGAAGCCGAAAATCCCATAGTGGACAAAAGCTGAATATCCATCAGGTTGCCGTCTTTCATATATTGGTCAACGGTTCTGCGCATATCCGGTGCTGTTGACCGCAAACCGGCATAAAATCCCGCACCCAACGCTACGATTAACAAGATTGCAAAGAATCGGCCCTTTGACCGCAAAATTGAACGGCGGATTTCAGTTCTGAAAGCTTTCATCTCACCATTCAATCCTTTCAGCACTCATTGGGTTTTCGTTTAGCTCCATCTTCTGAACCTTTCCTGAATGAATATGAATTACCCGATCCGCCAGGGCAGCAAATGCCTGATTATGTGTAATGACGATCACGGTTCTTCCGGTATTGCGGCAGGTATCCTGTAAAAGCTGAAGGACCGCCTTTCCGGTGCGGTAATCCAGTGCGCCGGTCGGTTCATCACAGAGCAGTAATTTTGGATTTTTTGCAAGAGCACGGGCAATCGCAACCCGCTGCTGCTCGCCGCCCGAAAGCTGTGCCGGAAAATTATCCGCCCGCTCTTCAAGTCCTACTTCCCGTAAGACTTCCATCGCATCCAGCGGATCTTTACAGATCTGGGATGCCAATTCTACATTTTCAAGCGCCGTCAGATTCTGCACCAAATTATAAAACTGAAAAACAAACCCTACATCGTACCGCCGGTACTGCGTAAGCTGTTTTTGATTGTAACTGCTGATATTTTTCCCATCCAAAAGGATCTCCCCAGTAGTACAAGAATCCATGCCCCCCAGCATATTGAGCACTGTGGTCTTTCCCGCACCGCTTGGACCGACGATAATGACAAATTCTCCTTTTTCGATGGAAAAATTAACGCCGTCCGCCGCATGGATTGAAACTTCACCCATTTGATAAAACTTGGTCACATCATGAAATTCCACAAAAGCCATATCATTCTCCCGTTATTTTAAAATTAGTCGGGTCTCCCCGGGGTTTAGCGCGATCATCTTCGTCTTGATGCGGGGGTGATGAAAATGGTAACGAATCATATCCCGAAGAGCCGTACCGCCGTGATATCCGTGAATTACACGCACTTCGCGGACAGAATCCGGCGCATGAGAAAGATAAGCGGTCAGCTCCCGCTGTGCGTCTTTGACCAGCGTATTATGAAAATCCAGTTCCACCACCGGGCCGCTTCCTCGCTCTACCATTATAGATGATTCCCCTTTCGCATATTGATATTATTATACACATTTATCATAAAAAGTGTATGAACTTTTTTATCTCAAAGGGGCTTTTGACTTTCTCAGGAAAAGTCCTTCCCATTTGCTTGAAAAAGACAGAAAGGTAGGCTAAAATAGAAAAGTAAGTTTTTAGAAAGGAGCGCCGCAGAATATGAAATTAATTGACCTGCGTAACATTTTTACAAACTGCAATGATGTTCTGATTGATATCTGCGGTGATCTAATCTATTATGCAGAAGAAAAAATAGAGGACGGCAAGCAAAGTCTCTTTCTGCTGCGCTATAACAGTGCTACCAAAAAAGAGGATATGCTCGCAAATTATCTAGTTCAAAAGCCAGGTTATATGATGCACTATTTTTCGTTTCCCACTGATTTTCTCGTCGTGATGGAAAATGGCAGCGGGGAAGCATGGGTTCTGCGGCTCAGTAAAGAAGGCAAAGAAAAGAATTTTGACCAGGTAACTTTTGCAGGAAATTACTCCGGCAGCTTTGCGATCGATGAATCTCACATTCTTTTTTACGTGGAGGAAAATGATCGGGACGAAGCGCTGTTTCATGAATATCAGCTGCACACGGGAAACTCTCGGGCAGCTTATCTTTACGATTTGGAAACCGGCCGCTGCCGCAGCATTCGCGATAAGCGGATCTGTGCGGGCGCAGCGCTCATTCCGTTTATTGGCGGAGAAATTCCACAGCTCCTTTTGTTGCAGCCTCACGGCACAGAAGAAGACAAGCGAAAGTGCTATCAGGATAAGCGGTGGCTCGGAGATGATATTTCCGATTCTGTCTTTCTGGGGATGCAAAGCGAAATATTGGATGCGATCCATTATGGAAAAAGTGAATTGCCAATGGAATGCATTCTTCGCGCCGGCACCGACGGGCTTGTTCGTTATGCCGGTCAGGACGAAAAATCTCTCTATTTCCGCGCCTTGTATTTTCCGAAAAGCGACCAACGGCTGATTGCAGTCGATAAAGAAACCGGACATAAAACAGTTGCCGCGAGCTTGACTCTTACAGGGAATGATAAAGATGCACAATTCCAGATTGACGGGGAATGCCGGGTTTTTCGAATCAACCGCTGCAACGAAGGAATTCACGTAAAAGGGATTCTTCACAGCTCGGTTGATACCTGTTACAGCACTGAAATGGGAGATTTTATTACCTGCCTTGATGATCGTTATCTTTTAGCCCGCTACGAAATGACCGATGAAAAGAGCACTTTTATTTTTTATTCTCTTTATGATCTAAAGACTGGAAAGGCACAAAGTTATGAAGGGGATTGTGCAGTCCGCGGAGATATTGTTGTCCTGTTCTAAATGAATAAAGCAAATTTAAAATAAAAAGGCAGCGGCACAAGCATTTCTACTTGTGCCGCTGCCTTTTATAAAAATCCGTTATACATTAATAATGAGGCTAATCCCCCATATACATTATCTTTCGTTATGCTGCGGAACTAGTACTGCTTACCGCGTCAGAAGTACTAGAGGAATCTTCCGAAGAAGCTGCCGCACTGCTGGATGGAGCTGTATAGAACAAATCCGGCGTATACGCATTGATGCAGGCTGTATTAAAGGTTGCATTCGTATAATTCTCTGCTTTCTGCTCAATGTCCTGCTGGAATTCGTCTCCTTTAAGTCCACTCAAAACGGAAAGTTTTGTCTGCTCTTTCTGCAGTTCTGTGTCTGTTTGGGTCTTAATATCGCGCTTGTTGACAAGAATATAAGCGAAACCAATATCAAGCACCTGTACATCTCCACTATTCATATTTTGAATGCCTGTAACCAAGTCGGCGGGAAGTCCACTGGTTTCCAAATCGGTTGTTACATCCTGATAGGGAGAAGCGGTAACGGTATCGGAGTGTGCATTCATATAATCCGTTCCCACATCAGACATGGACTTTTTTCCGCCTTTCACTTCGCTTGCATAGCCTTCCAGCTCTGTTTTGAGCTTTGCTTTATCATCATCACTCATAACATTGTAAGACCCAGTTGAGGAATCCATACTATAAAGAGCAACCGGAATCATCTCAAAAGAGGCAAATTTCTTTTCAAAATATGCTTTCTGATCTTCTGCACTGATTTCTTTGCTTCCGCCTTGTCCATAAATTGCCTCAAACACTTTCAGATACTTAACATAATATTCAGCATCGGCAATTTGAAAAGACGATTTTGCGATATTATACTTCTCCAAAGTAGAACCAAGTCCTACATTAGAAGAAGAGCCATTCCAATCAGAGGTCGTTTTTTTGTTAATTGTTGTATTATCGTCATCCGAAAGGGTCAGGTTCAGATCTTTCATCATATCGTCAATGACAAAGATCTGATTAATACTATTCTTGGCCGTATCTTTCATCCATGTAAATGCATCTTTTCCATCAATTGTTTGGGCTTTCATATCCATATCGGCGGTATATCCCGCCTTTGTTTTTGCCTGATTATAAGCACTAGAAAGTTCATAAATATAAACGCCCGCCGGAAGTTTCGTATCTCCCGATTTTGCGGACCAGGACTTGTCCCCTCCGATCGTACAGCCTGAACTGCAAAGCGCCACCGCACCCGCCATCAAGGCCGCGAGAATCTTTTTAGACTTCATAGTTTCACACTCCAAAATTAATTTTGTATTTTTTTAACAAATTAGAATAATTTTTATTATAGCCCTGTTTACACAATTTGTCTACCGCCTTTCTTGTTCTAAAAAGTCGAATCCTTTAGAAAGAATAATAGCGAAAAATCCGCTGTAGGCGACGCAATCCCGCGCTGATATGCTTTTCGACTGTTGGCGGTGTAATCTCCAAGTCTTCCGCTATCTTTTTGATTGCTTCTCCCTCGCACCGGCGCCAAAGACATTCTCTCTGCCGCTCGGTCAGTTCCTCCTCCATCGCAAGTTTCACTGTTCGGCAAAGCCTTTCTCTTTTGGGGTCTTCCTGTTCTGGAGTCTTCGCGGCGATCCCCTTTTTTAGGGCCTCCAGACTAAGTAACTTTGTCCTCATGCGTAATGCCTTTTCAAATAAAGACCGGTAAACCGGCACTCCAGATACATCTGATAAAGCATTGCCTGCCTCCGTTGCAAAGAAATCGTTTCTTCAAAGCCAAGCCTTTTTTGTTTTAGCCGATTTTTAATCGGTACGATTGCCTCCTTCAATTTTTGGGCCTCCCCTAAGTATTCGTTTGATAATGCTAAATAATCCATTCGTTTATCCACTCGCTTTCCTGAATTTCTCGGTCGGGTAAATTTTCTCTCCTCTTTTTATTTTATGAGCTTCTTTGGACAAGCGCAATAATTATTCGAACATTTATTCTTTCAATTAGGGGTCATGTCCCATTTTTGGGACATGAGATTAAATATTTACAAATTAGGCATTGATTTTTTATTTATTTTTTAATGAAATACAGGAAAAACCGGCAAGCCAAAAATGGTTTGCCGGTTTTTGTAAAATTAAAGATTCAATTTATTAATTAATAGTTGACCGCGCGGCGTTCAAAATAAGCTTGTGGATGCTTACAAGCGGGGCATACTTTTGGAGCTTCTTTCCCAACGTAGATATAGCCGCAGTTCCGGCATACCCAAACTGTTTCTTCATCGCATTTGAAAACGATATCTTCTTTCAAATCAGAAAGCAACTTGCGGTAGCGCTCCTCGTGCGATTTTTCAACCGTTGCAATATCACGCATCGTCTGTGCAATTTGCGCAAAGCCTTCTTTGTCAGCTTCCTCTGCAAAATTCTTATACATGTCGGTCCATTCGTAGTTTTCACCGGCAGCCGCATCGGCCAAATTGGTCATGGTATCCGGGATCTCACCATTATGAAGAAGTTTAAACCAAAGTTTTGCATGCTCTTTTTCATTATTGGCTGTCTCTTCAAAGATGGCTGCGATCTGCTCATATCCATCTTTTTTTGCCCGGCTTGCATAGTAGGTATATTTATTGCGTGCCTGACTCTCGCCGGCAAACGCAGCCGCCAAATTTGCTTCTGTTCTACTTCCTTTGAATTCCATACGAATTACCTCCTAATTTCATTTTGATTTATGCAAATTCTAAAGGAAAGAAACACTTTCTTCCCCAAAAAAGAATTGCCAAAAAGAAATTTCTTAAACATTAAACCTGAAAAGGACTACATCTCCGTCCTGCATCACATAGTCTTTTCCTTCACTGCGGTAGAGACCCTTCTCTTTTGCCGCGGCAATGGAACCACATTCCACCAAATCTTTAAAAGAAACGATCTCGGCACGGATAAACCCGCGCTCAAAATCCGTATGAATCTTTCCGGCAGCCTGCGGTGCTTTTGTTCCTTTTTTAATGGTCCATGCACGGACTTCAGGTTCTCCTGCAGTCAAGAAACTGATCAATCCCAAAAGGGAATAGCAGGCGCGAATCAAACGGTCCAGCCCAGATTCCTTTAACCCCAGATCCGCAAGGAACAGTTCTTTTTCATCGGGCTCCATATCGCCCATTTCTGCTTCCATCTCTGCACAGATCGGCAATACGGCTGCATGCTCCTCGTTTGCAATCTTTTCGACTTCTGCAAGAAAATGATTCTGATGAATATCGGCTTTAAAATCCGCCTCACTCATATTGGCAGCATAGATAATTGGCTTATTCGTCAAAAGATTGACGGTCGAAAGAAGCGCCGCTTCATCTTCGTTACATTCGACACTACGTGCAGGTTTTCCAGCATCTAAAGCTTCTTTGACCCGTTTAAAAAAGTCAAGCTCAATCTGGTACTTTTTATCTGCTTTAATCATCTTCTGAGTTTTATCAATTCGGCGATCCAAGACTTCCAAATCCGAAAGGATCAGCTCCACATTAATTGTTTCAATATCACGCTTCGGATCAATGCTGCCCTCTACGTGGACAATATCGTCATCTTCAAAACAGCGAACAACGTGGACGATTGCATCCACTTCTCGAATATTGGCAAGGAATTTATTGCCGAGTCCTTCGCCTTTGCTGGCTCCTTTTACAAGACCCGCAATATCTACAAACTCAATGCTAGCCGGCGTAAACTTCTTCGGATGATAGAAATCCGAAAGCCAGTTAAGCCGCTTATCCGGCACCGCCACAACCCCAATATTGGGTTCGATAGTGCAGAACGGATAATTTGCGCTCTGTGCTCCTGCATTTGTAATCGCGTTGAACAAGGTGCTCTTTCCTACGTTCGGCAGTCCTACAATTCCTAATTTCATACGGTGATCCCTCTTTGTCTTTTCGTTTTTTATAATATCATGAAGAATTTGGAAAGTCAATGCAAATTTAATAATAATTATTATTTTTCTGTGAGTTTTACTTTGTTTTTGAAATAATCTTCTCCATTATGTAGTCATCCATCACAAATTCGCTGCCAATATCGGTGACAACGCTGTCGGTAATCTGAAATCCGCGATGCCGATAAACCGCAAGGGGAATTTCGTTCTGTTTATTGACGGTAAGCCAAATCGACCGGCGACCTTCTTTTCGGCAGAGATCTTCGAGAAAATCAAAAGCTCTGCTGGAAAAGCCTTGTCCTCTTTCTTCTTTTTTAATATACAGTTTACTTAAAAAAAGCCGTTCTTCGTCACCGGGGTTCACCGCCACTCCCGTATAGCCAATCAGCACTCCATCTTTTAAGAAGCGATAATAGCGGTATCCCTCCGTCTTTGTCTGGCGGCGCATCGCGGTGAGAGACTGAAATTTTTCCACCATATACGCCACCTGTTTTTCTCCGATGATCGGCGTAAAATGTTCTTCCCAGATTTCTTTTGCCAAAGCAGCAACCTGAGGTAAATCTTCCTCTTCCGCTTTTACAATTTGCAGCTCCAATTTACGGTTCTCCTTGTTTTTTTTTTAGAAAATATGATATAGTAATTATAACATGATTCTAGGAGGGATTACAATGCAAGAAACAAAATTGACCATTACAAAAACCGTAACCGAAGATATGCTCGCTGTAAATGTCGGATCCGGCAGTCTGCGGGTACTTGCCACTCCAACTCTGGCTGCCCTTTTTGAGAACGCTTCCATGAATCTCGCTGCTAAATATTTGGACGAGGGTTCCACAACGGTCGGCTGTTCCATCACAGTCAATCACAATGCACCCTCTCCTCTGGGTGCCGAAATTACCGTAACGGCAGTTTTGACAAAACAGGAGGGACGCTTTTTCGATTTCTCCTTGACCGCCAGCGATAACAAAGGTGAAGTTGCTACCGGAGTCCACCAGCGCGTTTCTGTTTTTTCCAATCGTTTCCAGCAAAAAGCCGATTCTAAGCTATAAAAAATCCCATTTTTAAGAAAATAATTTAAAAAATAAATTTTCCGAGTTAAATTGCTAAACTTTTTATTGACCTTCTGGTCATTCTATCGTATAATTACTAATTAAATTCGGAAAAAGTTTCGCCGATCCTTTCTCCGGATCGGCTTTTTTATTACAAAAGTCTTGGTGACTTTATTGGCAAAATGAGGAGGTAATTTTTATGTTTAGCGGCGCACAGATTATGGTAAAATGTCTGGAAGAAGAAAACGTCAATCTTGTTTTCGGTTATCCTGGCGCCGCAATCTGCCCTTTTTATGATTGCCTTTTCGAATCTGACATTCGCCATATCCTCTGTCGGGAAGAACAGAATGCGGCGCATGAGGCCAGCGGATATGCCCGCTCCAGCGGAAAGATCGGCGTTTGTGTTGCGACCTCCGGCCCCGGTGCAACTAATTTAATTACCGGCATTGCGACTGCTTATATGGATTCGATTCCGCTGATCATTATTACCGGCCAGGTAAATTCATGGCTTTTAGGACGCGATGTTTTTCAGGAAGCCGACATCACCGGTGCCTGTGAAAGTTTCACAAAGCACAGTTACCTTGTAAAAGATGCAAATGATCTGACTCATATCTTTAAAGAAGCATTCTATATTGCTTCTACCGGACGCCCCGGCCCCGTTTTGATCGATATTCCCACTGATATTCAAAACCAGATGGTAGAAGATTTTCATTATCCGGAAAAAGCGCAGATCCGCGGCTATAAGCCCCGCACCCAAGGACATATTATGCAGATCAAAAAAGCGCTCATCGCTATCAGCAAAGCAAAGCGCCCCATTCTCTGCTGCGGCGGCGGCGTGGTTCTCTCGGGTGCCAGGGAAGAAATGATTGCATTTGCGACAAACAGCGGAATTCCCGTCTGTGCGACCATGATGGGTATCGGCGTGGTTCCAATGAATAGTGACCATTATCTCGGCATGATCGGAACCCATGGCAGAGAAAGCGCCAACCGGGCACTAAAAAAAGCCGACTTGGTGATTCTTTGCGGCGCAAGAGTCGGCGACCGCGCCGTTAGCTCTCCGGAACAGATCGCCAATAAAGCCGTGATTATTCATATCGATATCGACCCGGCAGAAATCGGGAAAAACATACAGGTGGATATTCCGATTGTCGGCGATATCCGCGGCGTTCTGCACACGATGGCAGAAGAAATCACCGATACTGTTCCAGAAGAATGGAAAAAAGAAGTTTTAGAGCTTAAAAATCAGTATCCGCTCCGTGGAGTTCCCCGGGAGGATGCGGTAGAACCCAGGGTCTTTATCCGCGACCTTTCTTCTATGATGGAAGAAAATGCGATTCTTGTGGCCGATGTGGGGCAAAACCAAATTTGGTCGGCACGCAATTTTAATGTAAAGCGGGGTCGGTTCCTAACAAGCGGCGGCCTTGGCACCATGGGATATGCCATTCCAGCGGCAATCGGCGCAAAACTTGCGAAACCTCGCCGGCAGGTTGTCGCCGTCTGCGGAGACGGTTCCTTTCAGATGGCAATGTGCGAACTCGGCACCATCATGCAGTATCAAATTCCGATTAAAATCATCATTATGCAAAATGGCACTCTTGGCATGGTCAAAGAGTTTCAAGATAAACTTTATCACAGCCATTATATTGCGACACAGCTAAAAGGCGGCGAACCGGATTTTGTTCTTCTTGCAAAAAGCTATGGAATCAAAGCAGAATGCGCTTTTTCCAACCAAGAAGCAAAAGAAGCCGCCGCACGAATGCTCGAAAGTCCTGACCCCTATATTTTAGTATGCCGGGTTGATCCGGATACCCCAAGTATTTAAAGGAGGGCAGTCTTAATGAAATTTACGCTTTCTGTACTGGTTGAAAACCAGCCTGGCCTGCTCTCAAAAGTGGTCAGCCTTTTTGCCCGACGGGGATTCAATATCGATTCTCTTGCAGTGGGCGTGACGGAAGACTCCACCATCTCCCGCATCACGATCGTAGTGGACGGCGATGAATCGATCGTCGAGCAGGTGGAAAAACAATTAAATAAGTTGATTCAGGTCATTAAGGTAAAAGTGTTAACTCCCGGAAACTTTCTTTCTCGAGAGTTATCTCTCATCAAGGTGAATTGCCGCACACAAGACCGAATAGACCTGATGAAGATTGCCGAGCTGATGAAAGCTCAGATTATAGATGTAGCACCCAGCAGCCTGACTTTGGAAATTTCGGATACACAGGAAAATACCCAGACTTTGATTGATTTGGTACATCCCTATGGAATCAAAGAAATTGTCCGAACCGGTGCAATCGCGATTGAAAAGGGCGCTCAGATTACAAAGAGCAAAGTAAATCCCTGATTTTCTTACGTTAACCCAACTCTTTTCAGAGTTCCGTTTATAAATTTTAAGCCTGAGAAAGGCAAGGAGGAAAAAACATATGCCAAAGATCTATTACGACGCAGACTGCGACATCAACGTTCTCAAGGGGAAGACCGTTGCAATTATTGGCTACGGCAGCCAGGGTCATGCTCACGCTCTAAACTTGCGTGACAGCGGTGTAAATGTAATTGTCGGCCTCTATAAAGGCAGCCGGCGCTGGGATCATGTAAAAGAGATGGGCTTTGATGTTATGACCACTGCAGAAGCCACTCAGAAGGCAGATATCATTATGATGCTGACTCCTGATGAGAAGCAGGCGGATATTTATAAGAAAGACATCGCTCCCTACTTGACTGAAGGGAAAGCACTTGCCTTTGCTCATGGCTTTAACATCCACTTTAAGCAGATCTTACCACCTAAGAACATTGATGTTTTCATGATTGCTCCGAAGGCACCGGGTCACACCGTCCGTTCTGAGTTTGTCGAAGGCAAAGGCACCCCGGCTCTGGTTGCGGTTTACCAGGACGCTTCTGGTCACTGCCTCGACATTGCACTGGCTTATGGCGCAGGTTTGGGCGCTGCTCGTGCAGCTCTGATGGAAACCACCTTTAAAATTGAAACTGAAACTGATCTGTTCGGCGAGCAGGCAGTTCTCTGCGGCGGTGTTACCGCTCTGATGCAGGCTGGATTCGAAACACTGGTCGAGGCTGGCTATCCGGCAGAGAACGCTTACTTCGAATGTATCCATGAGATGAAACTGATCGTCGATCTGATTTACACCGGCGGCTTCAGCTTCATGCGCTACTCCATTTCCGACACTGCTGAGTTCGGCGATTACGAGACCGGCAAACGTCTTGTCACGCCGGAAACCAAAGCCGAGATGAAGCAAATTCTTACCGAGATCCAGGACGGCACCTTTGCTTCCAAATGGATCGCAGAGAACAAAGCAGGCGGTCGTGCACACTTTAATGCATGCCGTGAAAGAGCTGCTTCTCATCAACTGGAAAAAGTCGGTAAAGAGCTGCGCAAAATGTACGCTTGGAACGAAGACAAATACGCCGACTAATCTTTTAAAACTTGCGGCATAACTTACCCTATAAAGTGAAAAAGGAAGGCTTCCGTACCAAATTGGTATCGCGAGCCTTCCTTTTTTTGTAATTATAATTGCATAAATTTTCAATTTATGCTACAATTCTACATAGAAAGTAATTATTTTTATTTTAATTGTATGAAGGGGGCGCTTTTTATGCTAGACAAAAAAGTTGCAGAGCTTTTAAATGCTCAAGTTACACAGGAATTTTACTCTGCCTATTTGTATCTGGATTTTTCCAACTACTATGCTATTGAAAGCTTAGATGGTTTTTCCAACTGGTACAAAGTGCAGGTGCAGGAAGAACGAGATCATGCTATGCTAATGCTCCAATATCTTTTGAACAGCGACGAAAAGGTCACTCTGGATACCGTCAAAAAGCCGGATAAAAAGCTGACTAAATTTGAAGATCCTTTGCATTTTGGTTTAGAACATGAGCGCTATGTGACCTCTTTAATTAACACGATTTATGCTGCCAGTAATGACGCACATGATTTTCGTACCATGCAGTTTTTAGATTGGTTTGTGAAAGAGCAGGGAGAAGAAGAAAAGAATGCAGAAGATTTAATCAAAAAGTATGATTTGTTTGGGAATGACCCTAAGGGACTTTATATGCTGGACAATGAGCTGAAAACTCGCGTCTATGTTGCCCCTTCGTTGGTCCTGTAATTTTTAAACGTTGTCAAAAAACAGTCTCAGAACCTTTTGGGTTCTGAGACTGTTTTTTGTACTAACTTTTAAGTATTATTATATTTCGAGCTTTTTATGTTTTTGAACAACTAGTCCTGTCCAATCGCTAAAAAATTTCTTTTGGAAATTTCCGCAACCTCTTTTCTCAATGTTTCAATAAATACACGAACATACATTGGCTGACTCATATGGCTGTGCGTCACCAGATCGATGCGCAGTTTTCGGTCCAAATGATTAATGGGCAACATATAAAGCTTTTCATTTTCACTACAGGTCAGGTTATACCGATAGGCGGTCGTGAGCAACATTTTAGGGCAGAGCGATGCACAAATTCCTTCTGCACAAAGAAGAATTTGTGTCTCACTATCGCTGATATTATACATGACCTTTAGCTGAAGTTTTCTGTCATTCAGGTATTCTTGAAGCACTCGATTTACTTTTCCTGTTTTAAAACTAAGCGTAAAAGGAACATCACAGAATTTTTCCATATCCACCCCTTTTTGCATCATTTTAATTTCTTCCACACGAAAATAGCTATGCAGAAGTTCAGAAGAAATCACCAATACAATTTCATCTAAAGCGATCGTTTGAATGCAAAGTTCAGGATTTGGGTCTGTATTCACACCGATAAAAAGATCAATATCTCCACGCAGCATTCTTTCCTCTAAAACTTGCGTATCCTCTATACAAAAAGAAATTTTCACTTTTGGAAAAGCTTCATGATAGTGTGACAAAACTGCCGGAAGGATGACCGGTGCTCGGGATGTACTGATCCCAAGCGTAAATTTTCCGACTTCCTCATGCGCTATATCCTTTAAATCACTATTCATTCGTTTTTCTAGGATCTGAATATTTCTAAGATTCTGGAGCATCACTTCTCCCGCTGGTGTCAGCTTAAATTTTGGCCTTCGTTCAAAAAGTCGAACCCCATATTCTTTTTCCAACCGCTTAATATGGTCACTGACACATTGCTGGGTAACAAATGCTCTTTCTGCGGTACGAGAAATATTTTTCTCCTCTGCCGTCATCAAAAAAATTTCATATCCTGTTTTCATGGAAAATCCCCTTCCATATGAATTAGCTTCTCTTCATTCATGCAAATAAAATTTCTTTATTTATCATACTATCATTTCTGACAATCTGCAATCATAAGAAATCGTCACGATTTTTGCCCGCGAATTCCTTTAGAAAAAGCAGTGCCTGCATAAAAACAGGACACTGCCTTTTTTATTTCTTTTATGTAGTTTGTGTCGATTGCTTTTAAAAATTCCTTAATAACTAAATCCCATGGCACGCGGCAAACATAAAATAATGTCTGGGAAAAATGCCAAAGGTACCAGCAAAACCACTTCTGTTATCACATATGGGATAACCCCTTTGACAACCTGATTGAATTTAAGTCCCGATACGGAAACAGCCGTAAAAAGCTATCAAGAAGATCGAAAAC
>ENA-UOOK01001899-UOOK01001899.1-fermentation-metagenome-genome-assembly--contig:-NODE-1899-length-26781-cov-5.329716_pt1 | contig 26781 bp, 20 predicted proteins | sample MGYA00245777_ERZ724023 | MGnify/ENA primary metagenome ERZ724023 (study PRJEB28704, sample SAMN03018312) | fermentation metagenome | biome: anthropogenic terrestrial biome; feature: soil; material... | reverse complement strand
GTTATAACCGTAGTTATTATGACCTTTTTTACCACATGGAATGATTTTATCATGGCAGCCACCTATTTAGCGAGTGATAAATATAGGACACTTCCTTTTGCTGTCTATAATTTTGCCGGTCAGTATGCTTCCAGATATGCGGTTCAGTTTGCTGTTATGACTTTAGTAGCGCTTCCCTCTCTTATTTTGTATATGATCCTAAATGAACAGATTACAAAGGGCATTACTATCGGGGCGATTAAGGGTTAAAGGAGGTGAATCATTTGATCTTCCCCCCAGTTTCTTAATGTAGTTAAGCTTTTAGTTAGTATCTAGTTTAAGTAGCAAATTGACCTTTCTGGTTGTTATGCAAAAGAGTTATTCTGGCCAGCGTTTCCGCTGGCTTAGGCTTTATATAGCAAAACTTTTGGTAGAGAAACACGGGGGGTAGAATAGAAGCGTATAACCTTCAGTCTCATGGCGCTTGTGTAGTATTTGCTTTTCGCAGAGGAAAGTAACAGGAGGAGGAAATTGCAAAAAATTACCGAATATTAACTAATATAGATAAAATGGAACTGGAGGTGATTTGTTTTGGAAAACAAAAAACCAGTCGTCTATGAGATGATTAAGAATAGCAGTAAAAAAGGGTTGGTTTCGCGGTTGTTAGTAGCTGGCTTGTTATTTGTGATGCTAGTTATTTCGTTAAGTGGGAGTACCAAAAACCGAGGAAAACTAAGATTAGTGGAGGTGAAACCGGCCAAAGAAATAAGTCTCCTTACTAATCTGACTTTCATCTTTTCCGAGGATGTGGTGGAGCAGAAAGATGTCGGTGTGACATTAACTGATCAGCTTATAGAATTTACGCCTTCGATTGCCGGAAAGTTTCGCTGGGTTACCCGGCGTGAACTACGGTTTTTACCGGAGGTTTCTTTTTTGCCTTCCACCACCTATAAAGCAGAGATTAATACAGGATTAGTTTCGGCAGAAGGTAAATACCTCTCCGGAAAAAGAACGATGGATTTTTCTACTGCTCGTTTTCAGATAGAGAGTACCAATGTCAGTTTTGTTACCCCCGGAGATAATAAAGGGCTGATCTTACAGGCTCGCATCGGATTTAACTACCCTGTTTCCCCCGTTGAACTAGAGAAGTCGCTGAAAATACGTTTGCCGGGGAGCAATAAAGATCTAGCCTACACTTTGGATACAGAAGAAAACAGTCTTTATTTCACCGCCCTTAGCGAACCGCTGGCGCTTACTGAAAAAGAGCAGAAAGTTACCATTACTCTGCCTAAGGGTTTCCGTTGTGTAAACGGACAAATGGGTTTAGCGGGTGAGTATCGATATCAGACTATTTTGGGGGTAAAAAAGCCGCTGAAAATAATCAATGCTACCTTAAAAGGAGAAAACTCGAAATACTGGATTGCTATTCAGTGTTCCGAACAAGTGGATGCCGAGACGGCTGCCGGTTTTATTGAAATAAAACCGCAAATTGATTTCCAAGTAGAGGTGGAAAAAGAACTGCTGGTGATAAAAAGCAATCAGTTTAAAGCTGGAGAAAATTATAATTTGCGTTTAAACTCTGGTTTACCAGCGGTTAATGGTCTACCCTTAGCTAAGGATTTTGTAACCGTGATTACGTTAGAGGATATGGAACCCGGATTGAATTTTAATTCCGCCGGACGTTATCTTAGTAGTAAAGGTTATCTGAATTTAGGTTTGGAAACTGTCAATGTGGAGCGGGTTAATCTTGAAATCAGCCAGATCTACGCCAATAACATTATCCCTTTTCTTAATCAGTTGGATTATTACAACCAAGATTATTGCTATAATAGTCAACTTCCTTATCTGGGTAAGCTGGTTAAGTCGGAAAACATTGAGCCGGTCAGTGCGAAGAACGAGGTAGTGACCACCCCGATTAACCTCGGCCAATACTTAACCACCGGGTTTAAAGGTATTTTCCAGGTTGCCGCCTATAATAATGAGCGACGATGGATGAATGATCGTAAATATGTCATTATTACCGACTTGGGAATTGTCGGCAAAATGGGTAATGATGATCTAATAGTCTGGGTTAACTCATTAGAAACTCTTGCTCCTAAAGAGAGAGTGAAGGTTAGCCTGATCAGCCAAAACAACCAGATCTTAGCAGCAACGGAGACTAATGCGCAAGGCATCGCCAGGTTTGTGGATTTTAAAAAACTAAAAGGCGATTTTGAACCACTGATTATTTTGGCGGAAGAGGGGGAGGATTTTTCTTTTGTTCACCTCAAAACGAGTCTGATCTCTACTACTGATTTTGATGTACAAGGCCGCGAGAATCTGGATGAGGGCTATGAGGCCTTTGTCTATTTGGATCGGGATATTTTTCGGCCGGGAGATGAAGGTAATCTGGTAACCATTATCCGGGGGCCAAAGGCGATTTTGCCGCCGGAATTCCCGGTTAAATTAGAGCTCCGGCAACCTGATGGTCAGATCTTCCGGGAATTAGTTAGCAATACCTATGACCGTGGCGCTTGCGAATTTAAATTAGAAATTCCTGATTATGCCCAGACCGGTAGGTATCGTGGAAATGTGATAGTAGGTGGAGAGATCATTGGTAAGGTCTCCTTTAAGGTAGAAGAGTTTATGCCTGACCGGATTAAAGTTACGGTGCTCACCGATCGGCAAAAATATAAAGTAGGGGATTCATGTCAGATTAAAGTAGAGGGAGTCAACCTCTTCGGTCCGCCAGCGGCGGGGAGGAGAACAGAGGTCAACCTTCGTTTGGAAACGTCAGAATTTATCGTCCCGGCTTACCGCTCATATACTTTTGGCGATCAGGACAGAAGCTTTAGTGCAAAAAGTGATGACTTGGGTGACGCGAAGCTGGATGCCAATGGAGAGGCGATTTTTACTTACCAATTTCCTACTGGGATAACCCCTCCGGCTAAGCTCAAGGCCATTATTCAAGCTACCGTCATTGAAGACGGTGGTCGGGCGGTCAGTACTTATCAAGCCGTGGATTTATATCCTTATGAAAACTATATTGGGGTTAAACCGTTGGGCAAAAATTATTGCGAAGCAGGAAAACCATTAACATTAAAATATTTAGTCGTCGATCCCCAGGGAACTCCGGTTAAAGAACCGGAGTTAACCGCCGAGGTTTACCGCATTACCTGGAATTCTATTTATCGGCGGGATGCTAACGGACGATATCGCTATGTGTCGGAAGAAGAGCGACGGAAGATTCATACAGAAAAATTGTATCAAGGACCCGGGGAACAAACCTTTTCTTATACTCCGCGCGATTATGGACGTTATCAGATTGTCATTACCGACCCGAAGACTAATGCTCGGGCTTCTTTGTTCTTTTACGCCAGTGGTTGGGGATACTCGCCTTGGGCGATGGATGACCCAGATAAGATTGAATTGGATCTGGAGAAAGAAGTATATAAAGTGGGGGATCAAGCTCAACTGCAAATTAAAGCGCCATTTGGAGGTAAGGCTCTGGTGACAGTAGAACGGGAGCGGGTTTATGACTACTGGATTGTTGATTTAAAAGAGAATACGGGAGTGGTTTCGATCCCAGTCAAAGAAGAATATAAGCCTAATGCTTATCTTTCGGTCCATCTGCTTCGCCCGCTCCAGTCTTTGGAGAAACATGCGCCAGCCCGAGCTTTTGGCACAATTCCTCTACCAGTGGATTGTAGTAGCGCTAAATTAGGGATAAAGCTGGCAACGGCCGAAGAAATCCGGCCGCATCAGGAGATCGAAGTAAAAGTGCAAGTGGAAAACTCTGGGGGTCACGCTTATCTTACACTGGCTGCGGTTGATGAGGGGATCTGCCAATTAACGGATTATTCTGTGCCAGATCCGACAGCTTTCTTCTATGGGAAGCGGAGTTTAAGTCTGAACAGCTACGATCTTTATGGATTGCTTCTCCCGGAAGTGGAAGGGATGACAACAGAGAGTTCGCCTGGAGGGGATGCCGATCTCCTGGAGGGCGTGAGGAAGCAAAACCTTAACCCTGTTTCTTTACGGCGAGTTAAGCCGGTATCTTTATGGTCTGGGATAGTTTCTCCTGATAAAAACGGTAACGCTGTCATTAAATTAAAGATTCCACAGTTTAATGGGACCCTTCGTTTGATGGCCGTGGCTTTTGACGCCCACCGCTTTGGCTCAGTTGAGAGAATAGTAATGGTCCGAGATCCGGTGGTGCTTACTCCAACTTTCCCGCGGTTTGTGGCGCCGAATGACCGGTTTACAGTCCCAGTTTCGATTTTCAATGGGACGGGTAAAGCCGGAGAATTTGACCTTAAGTTGATGTCAGAAGGTCCGGTTACAGTTACAAACGCTCCCCAGATTAAAATTAACCTAGCTGACCGGGAAGAAAAGGTCGTTAACTTTGAGCTACTGGCCGGTAAGGGAATTGGTAAACTTGGTTTCCAACTCCAAGTACAAGGTAACGGAGAAACGTGTAGGATGGAAGAGGAATTATCACTCCGTCCTCCCGTACCTTTAACCCATGAGCTGAAGTCGGGTTCGATCGGACAGCAGAAACCACTTGTTTTTAAACTGGATGATCAATGGATTCCAGGAACGACCGATTATACATTAGTCCTCTCCCCCTTTCCCACCGTGGAATTTACCGGAGGGCTACAGTATTTACTAACCTATCCTTATGGTTGCGTAGAACAGACTACTTCCAAGTTATTTCCTTTACTCTACTTTGATCAGCTGCTGAGCGCGGTGGAAGGGGGCGCCTTTAAGGGGAACGCCGATTATTATATCAGCGAAGGAATTGAAAAAATTGAAGCTATGCAGCTCAGAGACGGCTCTTTTGCCTACTGGCCGGGAGGTAATAGCAGTCATGAATGGAGTTCGGTTTACACCGCTCATTTTCTGGTCGAGGCCAGAAAGGCTGGTCACTCCGTCTCTGACCGGGTATATAACCGAATGCTCTCCTATTTAAAAACCATCGCGCGTAGTAGCGAAAGCAATGTCTATCGGCTACAGAGCAAGATCTACGCTCTCTATGTTTTAAGTCTTAATGGGACTCCTGATCTGTCTACGATGGCCTATTGGAAACGATACGCCCCTGAAAATATTAGTTCATACTCTCGAGCGCACTTGGCAGCAGCCTATTTCTATACTGGGGACCGGATCACCGCTCGGGCAATACTCCCTGAATCTTTTGCTGTTGCTGACTTCTCAAGAGAAAGCGGGGGAAACTTTAACTCCTCCCTTCGTTCCGATGCCATTATGCTTAGTGTACTAGCTGATGTGGAGCCGCAGAATCCATCCGTTTATAAGTTGGTCAACAGAATAACGCAAGCGGCCAAGGGCGGGCGTTGGGGAACAACCCAGGAGAATGCTTTTGCGCTCTTGGCGCTGGGGAAGATCCTGAAAGAAAAGGGTGAAGGAGAGTATCAGGGAGAAGTTTATCTGGGCAAAGAGAAGATCGCGGATTTTGATAGTACTGAGGATTTTATCTTAAACGATCCTCGGCTGGCTGATGGTAAGGTCACAGTGAAGTTAGCTGGGGACGGGGAATGTTACTATTACTTAAAGGCCAGCGGTTTGTTGAAACGAACCGATGTTCCCGAACATAACACTGGATTACAAGTGACTAGGGAATATCTGGATCGCCATGGGAAGGCGCTGGATGTAAATAACATCAAACAGGGAGACTTGATTGTCGCTCGGATTACGATCAAACCGCAGCAAAAAGAGTTACATAATATTGGGATTGTTGATTTGCTTCCAGCGGGGTTAGAGATTGAGAATCCTCGCTTGGAGAGTAGGGCTGGCATCCCCTGGCTTACAGAAGAATCGGTTAAACCCGATTATCTGGATATTAGGGATGATCGTCTCATTCTGTTTGTTAGTCTGAATGAAGTCAAGACTTATCAATTTTATTACGCCTTACGGGTGGTAACCTGCGGTCAATTCATTCTCCCGTCGATTAAAGCGGAATGTATGTATTCTCCGGAAGTCTCCAGCTTTAGCTCGAGTGGCGCCATTAAAGTAGTGCGGGGAGAATGAGCGAACTAAAGCAGGGTAAAGGGAAAGTATGGGGCTGCCAAACCGTGATAAGGATTTATCTACAAGCTAATAGGTGATGATGGTGAATTTTCCAGTATTTAAAAGGACAAAGAGTTTTTTGCGAAGATGGTCGGAACGAATGAATCCCCGTCTTAAATTGGGGTTAGTCGTTTTATTATCCATGCTGATCGTTTTTGAACTGGCAATTTATCTGATTCCTCTGCCCTGGTCGGCTATTCATCGTCCTTCTTCCACTTTGGTTTTTGATCGAAATACGAAAATACTTCGCGCCTTTACTTCCGAAGACGATATGTGGAGAATCAGAACTTCTTTAGAACAAGTATCTCCGCTTTTGCGGCGATATCTTGTTTTTTATGAAGACCGTTGGTTCTATTATCATCCTGGTTTTAACCCGGTAGCTCTAACTAGAGCCTTTATTCAGAATCTAAGCTCTGGTAAGATCGTCTCTGGAGGGTCGACGCTGACAATGCAAATTGCCAGAATGACCGAGCCGAAGAAGAGGACCTGGTATAATAAAGTCATTGAGCTTTTCCGTGCCCTTCAGTTAGAACGAAGGTTTAGTAAAAACCAGTTGTTAGAGATCTATTTTAACATTGCGCCCTATGGCGGTAATATCGAGGGGGTGGCGGCTGCTTCTTGGCTCTATTTTAGTAAAGAGCCTTCGCAATTAAGTCCGGGGGAAGCGGCTCTACTGGCGGTGATTCCCAATTCGCCTTCGCAGTTACGTCCGGATCTTTATCCGAAACGAGCGCAAAAGGCAAGGGATAAAGTGCTAACACGTCTTTTTGCTCGTAATATGATTAGCGCCGATGAGTATCAAGAAGCATTAAGCGAGGAGCTACCTACTACCCGTCAGAATTGGCCCTTTATTGCTCCTCATTTCAGCCAAGGGATCAGTAATCGTTACCCACAGGAATCCAGGATTTATACCACCATTGATCTTAATTTGCAGGTTTTTGTGGAGGAATTGTTGGCTGTTGAGGTAAAAAGCTTAAAAAGTAAAGGGATTACTAATGCGGCAGCCGTGATTATTGATAATCGGTCACATCAACTTTTGGCGGCAGTTGGCTCGGTCGAATTCTTTAATGAGAGAGACAAGGGTCAGGTTAATGGCTATTTGGCCTCGCGTTCTCCGGGGTCTGCCTTAAAACCGTTTGTCTATGCCCTAGGTCTGGAAAAGGGGCTAATTACCCCGCAACACTATTTATCAGACGTCCCGGTGGTTTTTTCCGGCTATAGTCCGGAGAATTATGACCGGACTTATACCGGGTTGATCTCGGCCCGGGAGGCTTTAAAAAGATCACTAAATGTTCCAGCTGTAGATTTGCTGGCGACTTTAGGCGGAGAGGCGCTTTATGAACTATTAAGGAAAGCTGGCTTTACAACTATTACTCCGGTTAACCACTATGGACTGCCCATGGTGTTAGGTGGTTGTGAAGTTAATCTTTTAGAACTAACTTCCCTTTATTCCTCTTTGGCTTGCGCAGGCACATTTTATGCGCCTCAAACCAGATTAGGGCAGAGCATATCTTCTCCGCAGAACCTATTCTCTCCTGGGGTGGCTTTCGTCATTACTCAAATCCTAGCGGAGGTGCGTCGTCCTGATCTTCCGACTTGTTGGGAGTTTTCTTCTCTCCCGAAAGTAGCTTGGAAGACCGGCACTTCCTATGGTCACAAGGATGCTTGGAGCATCGGCTATGATCCTAGATATACAGTTGGGGTATGGGTGGGGAATTTTTCGGGAGAAGGGAAAGCTGGTCTCATCGGCGCCGAGACGGCGGCTCCGCTCCTCTTTGATATTTTCAATAAACTAAGCAGTAACACTACTGTCCATTGGTTCCCGCAACCCTCGACGGTAGCAGTTAGAGAAGTCTGCGCCCTTAGCGGGCAAAAACCGGGTCCACATTGCGATATTTTAATTTCCGATTTTTTTCTGACTGACTGTTCCTCAGATGTGGAATGTACCTTCCATCAAACCTATTTACTCGATCCGGTTACTGGTTATCGTTTGCCGCCTCATTATTATTCATCAGCCAAGAAAGTCTTGGAAAAGATATATCTTCAGTATCCGCCGCGGATTGCTTCCTGGTTGGAGATGAACGGGCAACCAGTAGAGAAGCTCCCCCCCTTATTGCCGGATTGGCAGAAGCTAATTCCCGGTGGGGCGCCGGTTGTCCGTTCTCCATCTCCTGATTATATTTATCAAATCCGTCCCGGCGTTCCTACAGAGTATCAGAAGATCTGTTTGGAAGCGGCTTCCTCTAATGATGTTCATAAGCTTTATTGGTTTATCGACGGTGAACTTCTGGGCACGACAAAGCCGGGGGAGCGGTTGTTTTACTCTCCAAAAACTGGTGAACATCAAGTTATCTGTCAGGACGACCGGGGGAGAAGCACCGAGGTAAAGATGGTTATTAGAGAATAGTCGTTACAAAATCGTTTACTTCAGGGCTAGAATCTAGTGGTCTGGTATAATAAGAAAGAATCAGTAAACAAGAGAATTGCCAAACGCTAAATTATGATTGAAGAATAAAGGGCTTACAACCGTAGATAGGAGGATTTTTGTGTCGCACTATCGCTTTATCATGTTTGATCTTGATGGCACCTTAACCGATCCTGGTGAAGGGATTATCAACTCTACTCTTTTTGCTTTAGCTCGCTTTGGAATTCAAGAAGACCCTCTTAAGCTTAAGAGGTTTATCGGTCCGCCTTTAATTGATTCGTTTATGAGGTACTATGGGTTTAATGAGGAAAAGGCCAGGAAAGCAGTGGAGTTTTACCGGGTTTATTATCGAGAGAAGGGAATCTTCGAGAATCATCTTTACCCTGGCATTTCAGGATTACTTAAAACTTTAACGGAGCGGGGCAAAATACTTGTGCTTGCGACCTCAAAACCGACCGTTTTTGCCCGCCAGATCTTGGAGCATTTTGAAATTGCCCGTTATTTCGAAGAAGAACTGGTTGTTGGTAGTTATCTGGACGGAAGACGGGCAGTCAAGGCGGAAGTAATTAGAACTGCTTTACTTCTTCTGGGTGGGGACGGAGAGAACACGGTCATGGTGGGCGATCGTAAATTTGATATTCTTGGCGCTAAAGCGAACGCCATCGATTCTATCGGAGTTACCTTTGGTTATGGAGAGCAAGACGAGATTGAACTGGCTGGACCTACTCAGATGGCTCATTCTGTGGAGGAGCTGGGTGAGCTGTTAGTAGGAAATAGGCCAAACATCTTTTCAAAGTGGATGGGAGTGAGAAGATAAAATGGAGATTAGAGAAAATGAGGTCGTCGTTCACAGTTGGAGTGAGGTATGTGAGCGCTTATATGATGATGCCTGGAAACCGGAGCTCGGTAGATTTCGCAGTAACTATGCTTTTCGTGGTTTGGCGGATAAAAGTTATCGGTTAAAAAATAGTTTTATTCGGGTCTGCCGGAATAACCCACATTTGGAATACCATATGCTGCGGAATTTTAAAAAGTACGGACAGTTTAATGATCCTAGTATGGTCTCCTCCGACTGGCGACTGATGACTCTGGCCCAACACCACGGTCTACCGACGAGATTAATGGATTGGACTTATTCGCCCTTTGTGGCGTTGCATTTTGCCACCGATGATACTTCAAAATATGCTCAGGACGGTATTATTTGGCAGGTTGATTATGTGCAGGTAAACAAGTTGCTCCCTGAGCCGTTGAAAGGAGTTATGGAGCAGGTTGGAGCCAATGCTTTTACAGTTGAAATGATAGAAGAAGCAGTCCCTACTTTGCAGGATTTTGACGCCTTCCATCATGAAGACCATGACCTGGTCATCTTCTTTGAACCACCGTCACTCGATTCACGGATCATCAATCAATTTGCTTTCTTTTCTGTCATGTCTACTGCTACCGGCTGCCTTGATGATTGGCTTTCTCATTATCCTGAACTTTATCGACGGATTATTATCCCCCATGAACTGAAATGGGAGATCCGGGATAAACTTGATCAGGCCAATATTACCGAACGCATTCTCTTTTCAGGTCTGGACGGTTTGGCTAAATGGCTCTTACGCCACTATACGCCTCGTAGTTAACAGGCTTTGATCTTATATTTGACCTTTCTATTTTAAACCTTGTCTCTGTTTTAATAACCATTGAAGAGTGAGCGCCACCACTAGACCATAGGTCATCGAAGCTAAAAAGTTGGTAACTGCTGAGCCTAATGAAACAGTTTTTAGCCTAGGAATTTTAAAAAGTAAGGTAATTGCATAGGAAAAGAACCAGATTCCGGCGCCAAAATGAATTCCTTTAATTAGAAAACGGGGATTTGGCGCAAAAGAAGTTAGGTAGGTGAAAACAACTCCTAAAGTCGCGCTAAAACCGAGATAAACTAGATAGGTAACTACGAACTCCCAAAAACCTCGGGGAAAATGTCCGAAAACAAAAGTGCCGGCGAAGTCGACAAACCGAAGGCTTCCTATTTTGAAGAGGTAAATCAACAGTAGGTTTACTGGCGTAGCGGCGATACCGCCAGCTAATCCGGCAAGTAAGCCGCTGGTATATTTGTCTTTCAAATTTGACACCTCTGTGTGGATAATAAGAGGCTGAGTTTAAGCCCTTTCAAAGTTGAATAATCTAATAATAGTATCTCAATGAAGAAGAAAAAAATCCTTAAATATCTATTTTAGTCCGCTTTTCTCTGGAAAGGCAGCCCCGATAGATTTATTTTGAGTCCTAAGTTCTTTTATTTATAATGAAAACATTATCTGATCTGATATCCAGTTTTACTCTCTTATTAAGGTCAGTAATCGAAAAGCTCTTGCCCTGAGGAATTGCCTAATTCAATTATTTAACATTTTGCCACATATCTGATTTCGTGACTAATCGATCTATACCAGGGGAAACGCTATCGCAAGCTTTCACGATTTCCCTTGGTGTGTATAGATGTCACGAATTCAGATTAATATATTGATATTCCCACTAGGAATTGTCTAATCTTTGACAATTCCCTCATCCAGGAAAATATAAACATATTACAAAGATAATTTTTTATAAAAGCCACCATTATAGTGGCTTTTATGTTTACAAAGCAACTTTATTAAACAGGCTGTTCCAAAATTCCTGGAACAGCCTGTTAAAAAAACTTTTGCAAAAAGAAGGATATTAAGGAAAGATGTCTAATTAATATATAAACGCTAACGTGAGCGCTAACGGTAACGCTCACAAATTTGAGTGAAAAGTGATGATTTATGAATACCACAATGAAAGATATTGCGAAAATAGCCGGAGTATCTATTAATACAGTATCTCGCGCGTTGAATGATAAACCGGAGATCAACGAAAAGACCAGGCGGCGTATTAAAAGGATTGCCCGTGAGTTAAATTATACTCCCAATAGTATTGCAGCGTCACTTGCTTCCCGCAAGACAAAAACGATCGGCCTAATAATCCCTGACATTTGCGATCCGTTTTTTGCGCAGCAAGCAAGGGGTGTTGAGGATACAGCAAAGGAAGAAGGCTATTCCGTTATTCTTTTAAATACGGATGAAATCTCCGAGGCTGAACTGAAGGCTGTCGCTACCCTGCGTAGTATTCGAGTGGCTGGACTGATGTTGACATCGGTTTTTCCGGGAACAGATCACATTGAGAACCTTAACAAGCAAAAGGTTCCGTTGGTATTGCTTAACCGGCGTTGCCAGGAGATTGATACTAATTATGTGATTAACGACAATCAAAAAGGCGCTTATAAAGCTACTAAGCACTTGATTAAACTTGGTCATAAAAAGATCGGAGTTATCTTGGGCCCGCAAAGAATAACCAGTGTTCTGGATCGCTACGTTGGTTATAAGAAAGCGATGGCCGAAGCAGGAATAGAACTATCCGAAAAATATATTGTCTACGGTGAAAATTTGAAACCCAGCACAGGAGAGATCCTTGCGGAACAATTATTGCGGAATAACCCGAGACCAACAGCAATTCTGGCTTACTGCGATAGTTTAGCAATTGGCGCTTATGCCGCTGCCAGAAAAATGGGATTATCAATCCCAGAAGAGCTGGCTTTAGTCGGTTATGATGATATTCCGTATGCTCAGTACTTTGAAATTCCATTGACCACTGTTGCTCAACCAGCCTATAACATGGGGAAAGCAGCTTGTAAAATTATTTTAGAAAAAATTAAGTTAGGGGGCGATGAGAAAGATTTAGAATCTCAACATATTGTTTTTGAACCCGAGTTGGTAATTCGAAAGTCTTGTGGAGCCCAGGTCCAGATAGAGAGTAGTTGGTCTGATTATTAATTTTAATTTAGAAAAAACAAGGGATTATTAAGGGGGATTAAGATTAAGATGAAGCATTTTCCGGAGTTTATTCGTAATGAAAAAAACAGAGTTCCCAACGCTCCAGAGGGGATGGAGGGTTTTGTGTTTGATGGCGCTGACGGTTCTCAGGTAGTGCTATGGGAGAATACTTCAGGAGGTTCTGTGGCGCTACATCAACATGACTACTGGGAATACTGTTATGTGCTTGAGGGATGTTACGAAGGTATAGTAGATGGTAAACCAATTAAACTGGGACCGGGTGATGAATGTATAATTCCTCCGGGAACACCTCATGAGGGTAAACATAGCAAAAATTATCGTGCTCTTGATATTTTCGGGGGGCAACGTGTTAAACGTTAGACCCTAAACTAGTTAATTATTTAAAGGGTAAAAAAGGAAACATTCTGAAAAGGGGGTGACAGATGGAGTGAACCTGGATACTCAATCCGAAATAAAATCTGTATCAAAATGTTAGGAGGAAAAAAAGTGAAAAAAACAGTATCGATTTTTACCTTAGCTTTGTGTTTATTGGTACTAATGAGTTATCCGGTTTTAGCAAAGACCATAAATGTATGGACAGGTTTTCCAGAACTCGAACCGTTTTACAAATGGGCAGGCGCTGAGTTTTCTAAAACTCACCCTGACATCGAAGTTAAGGTTTTGAGCACTAGTCTTCGTGAGTTTGAGCAGAAGTTGGTTACCTCTATACCGACCGGAACCGGTCCGGAAGTTTTTGATGTAGGGCCCTATATTGCGATTAAGCTTATTGACGCCGGTTTACTGCCGGTTAACCCCCCTGAGCTAGATTCGTATTTGAAAAGCGGAGCTTGGAGTCAATTTGCCGTTGATTATGTGACGATTAAGGGAAAAACTTATGGGCTTCCTTTGATGAACGGGAGTAGAGCGGCCTTATTTTATAACAAGGACATGTTTAAAGAGGCCGGTCTAGATCCAAACAAACCGCCCACAACTTACAAAGAATTGATGGAGGCTGCTCAAAAGCTTACTACGTACGATAAATCCGGAAATGTAATCCGTAGCGGATTGAGCCTGAGAATTTCCGGCGGCGGTAGCGGTCTTACGGAAAAATTCCGTTTTGTGCTTCATAACGCGGGCGCTGATCTAATTGTGCCGACCGGAGACGGTAAATGGAAGAATGGCATTGATAATGAAGCCGGTCGTGACGCCTTGCGTTATTACATTGACGCTCTTCACAAATATAAAGTTGATGACCCCCAAGTTAAGCATGATTCAGATGCCTTTGTGACAGATACCACCGCAATGTTTTTAAGAGAAAGTTGGGTAATTGGTGAAGTTAAATCCAAAAATCCTAATTTAAATTATGGAGTAGCGCCTATGCCCGGCTGGCGACGTCATGATACTCTTTCTCAACCCTGGGCGATTTATATGTCTTCGGAGGGCGCTAAGTCCAAAGAGGTCGTTGAATTTATGAAGTTTCTCACCAGTACTCAGGCAGCCCCCCAATTAATTGAACTTTCAGGCTGGATTCCAGAGAGGAACTTTGATTCTGCGTCTTTGGTCAAGGAAACTCCACAGTATGAGTTCTTTGTAAATCCGCCGAAAGAGATTGGGTTTTATGCGGACCCAGTGATTCCGGCCTTCGATGAGATTCAAACTAAAATAGCGGATGAGCTTATGGAAGCGTTTCTAAACAAAAAATTGGTTGACAATCCAAAAGGAATAGAGAAGACCGTTCGTAAGATGGCTAACATGATTGATTCAATTTTGAAGCGCTATAAGGCGTATGGGAAATAAACGAGCATAAGTTGATCTGTCTTCCCGGTTAATAATTAACCGGGAAGACAGTATTCTTTATGTAAACCTACTCTTACGGAAGGAAAGGTGATTAAATGCAATATCTAGGTTTGCAGAAGTATTCGTCTGGCGAACGTTCCAGGATCTTATTCTGCTATTTGATGCTCCTACCGATTTTGGCATTATTCTTCCTATTTCGCGTCTTTCCCATAATCAAAACCTTTTGGATGAGTTTTTTTGATTGGAAACTAGTAGGGAATGAGCGTCCCTTTTTAGGTTTGGGCAACTATTTAATGTTACTCGTTGACGACCAATTTCTACTTTCAATGAAGAATACCTTTTTATACGCCGGGGCAAGTGTTGTTATTTGTCTTTTGCTTTCTCTGCCGATTGCAGTAGTGTTAGCGAAAAAAACAAAATTTAGTGGCTTTTATCAAGCAATCTATTTTTTGCCGTATATTACTCCTCTGGTGCCGATGGCCGTAGCCTGGAAGTGGATTTATGATCCTAGATATGGTATCTTAAACTACATTTTATCAATATTTGGTATTAAACCGGTGGGCTGGCTGATTTATCCCAGCATCGCCCTCTGGGCTCTGATAATTATGAACATTTGGAAAAACTTAGGATATAATATCGTCTTACTGATGGTCGGCTTAAAAAACATCTCCCCTGTCTATTATGAGGCTGCCAGTATAGATGGCGCCTATGGATGGAGTTGTTTTCGCTATATTACCTTACCTTTGTTAAAACCGATTCTTCTTTATGTGCTGGTTACTTCGACCATTAATGCCTTTAACGTTTTCACGCAGGTATATGTGATGACTCTTGGTTCTCAAGCTGCTCCGGGAAGGGCAGTGCGTGTTTTGCTCTATGATATCTATGAAAATGGTTTTAGATATTTCCGTTTAGGGTATGCTTCGGCGGAAGCGGTAGTGTTAACAATTATCGTTATCGCTTTAACTTTAATCCAATTTAGATTCATTAAATCTGAGGAGTAAGGAGGGGAAAAAATGAAGAGTAAAATAGGGAAGAATAAGAAGCGGGAATTGCTACACGCGGTTCTAAAGCATCTGGGCTTACTTATTGGCGCCTTTTTTATGGTAATCCCTTTTCTATGGATGCTTTCCACTTCCTTTAAACCTGAAGTTGAAGTACTGATTTGGCCTCCTAAATTACTACCGAATGCGCCGACTTATCTTAATTTTGTGGAACTATTTCGACAAGCGCCCTTCTTTAGATTTTTCGTCAATAGTATGTTCATATCAATAGTATCAACCATTGTTATTCTCCTTACCTCCCTGGTCGGTGGGTTTATTTTCGGCAAGTACCGTTTTCCTGGTCAAAGATTTTTATTCTTATTAATCATTGTGACTGCGATTGTTCCCTTTGAGAGTTATGTGATTCCCCTATACACAACTATGGTTAAATGGAAATGGATCAACACTTATCAGGGTATGATCGCTCCTTATTTAGTAATGAGTTTTGGTATTTTCTTAATGCGCCAGCATATTAGTTCAACCATCTCGGATGAGCTGATGGATGCGGCGAGAATTGATGGTTGTTCCGAATTTGGGATCCTTACGAGGATAGTAACTCCGCTCTGCAAATCATCGGGTGGCGCTTTAGGTATTTTCGCGTTTACTCAGGCTTGGATTGCCTTTATGTGGCCCTTATTAATAGCCAATGAGAAAGAACTGTTTAATATGGAAATTGGATTGACAATGTTCCAATTTAAGTTTAGCACTAATTATAGTCTGTTGATGGCGGGTTCAATTATCTCTGTGTTTCCGATGATTGTAATTTTCATCCTTTTACGGAGACAAATTATTGAGAGCATCTCGCTTACTGGTTTAAAGGGATAAATACCTTTTGTCCTTGTAATATCCTAGCGATGTATGGCAAGAGCGAGTGGTTATAGAATAAAAATGTTCCTAAGAAATGAAAAGATGAGGGTTACTATAGGTAATCCAGTCGTCCAAACCAGCAGAGGCTGTTCCAGCTAAGGAACAGCCTCTGTTTCTTACCTTTAATTAGGAAATGGAATATTTGCTACAACTACTGGTGCGCCGAAAAATTTTAGAAAAGCAATCCCAGGGCGAGGCTGACTTTCGTATACCTGTAAGGGAAAAGGAAATTCCGCAATCGTTTTTCCCCATTGTGAACGGTGTAATCCGCCTCGAATTGTACGTTATTGGAGAGTGTCAGCCCGATTCCTCCTCCGTAATATAAGCCGCCTTTGTAGTCGAAGTCGTTGTCAGGCTCTTCAACCCGAAAAAAGCTGTACCCGAGCTTTCCGATAAGATAAGGTTTACTTCTTGCGAAAGGAGAAAAATGAAGACGGATCAGACCGTAAACTGGAATGAAGCCGAATTCTTCGTCGAGGTTTTCGGCATAGCGGAGCAGTTGATACTCCACTCCGGCGCCAAGCAAAGTTTCTTCCTGTTTTTGCTGGAAAAATTCGATTCCGACCAAATAACCGGGATTGACAGGGCAGGTATTCTTCTGAAGATAATTAGTTTCCACAGACCCGGAGAGATCAGCGCTAAATTTAATAACACCTTGGGCCTGAACCGCCCAAGCAGTCAAGAAGACCATGACCAAGGAAAGAATAAAGGTTATCATTTTTTTCAGCATTTTACTCCTCACTCTCTTGCTGAATATTTTTTGTAGCCCCAAAGGCCTTTCCCAGATTGGCCAAATGGATGCTTAAGGTAATTATGCAATTCCCTTAGCTATAAAAGTTTATGAAGGGATTATTTAAAAAAGACATCAATCCGGTTGAAAAGAAAGGAGACTGAGGTTTGCAACAAAAACCACTATTTTTTATTTAGTTCTGCTGAGTTTTTTTCCTGTAGGGAAAAAGAGGAAGTAAGGAAGGCTTTAAAGTTGCTTTCCTTGGTAAAGTTTTTAATAAAATCGGTTTTCAGAATTGAAAAAATACGAGGGGTGTGGTATTCTTGTCGTGGATTTGGCGTTTCTTCTTCGTGATAAGGGTAAGTACTACAATGGTTTAGTTAATGCCCCCACTTATGCCATTTTTGTCTCTTTTTTTATAACATTATCGAATAGCAGATCAGCCTCAGTGGCAGGGAAGTGTGGGAGAACAATAAATGGAGATGAGATTGATGAAACAGGTAACTGCTGCTGTGATTGGCGCCGGCAACAGGGGGACAGCCTATGCTTCATATGCGCTCCGCTATCCTTCTGAGCTCCGGATCGTGGCGGTGGCTGAACCGAGCCCGGTGCGAAGAGAGAAGATGGGAGAATGTCATGGTATACCCAGTAATATGCTTTTTGAGAACTGGGAGGAGTTAATGGCCCATCCCCGGCTGGCGGAGGCTGTATTAATTTGCACACAGGATAGGATGCATTATCAACCAGCGATTATGGCTCTAAAAAAGGGCTATCATGTCCTTCTGGAAAAACCGATGGCTACGGATCCGGCAGAATGCCTTAAGATGGGGGCATGCGCCGAAGATTACCAACGGATTTTTTTGATTTGCCATGTATTAAGATATACGTCTTTCTTTTCCACACTAAAGAAACTGTTGGATGAAGGGAAAATAGGCCGATTGATCTCCATTCAACACAATGAGAACCTTGCTTACTGGCATCAAGCTCATAGTTATGTCCGAGGTAATTGGCGTAATTCTACCGAATCAAGCCCCATGATCCTGGCCAAGTCTTGTCATGATATGGATATTATGCTCTGGTTAGCCGGAGCGGATTGTCAGCAAGTTTCATCCTTTGGCTCTTTAACCCATTTCAAACAGGAGAACGCTCCGATGGGCGCTCCAGCCAGGTGTCTTGACGGGTGTCCAGCCGAGAAGGATTGTCTCTATTACGCTCCCCGGATTTATCTTACAGAAAGAACAGACTGGCCGGTATCGGCGATTACCAATGATCTGAGTCTGGCTGGGCGAGTAGAGGCTTTAAAGACTGGTCCTTACGGACGGTGTGTATATTTCTGTGATAATAATGTCGTCGATCATCAGGTAGTTAACCTACAATTTGCCAATGAGGTGACCGCCGCTTTTACCATGTGCGCCTTCTCCGCAGAGGAATCTCGTACGATTAAGCTGATGGGGACAGAAGGAGAAATCAGGGGACATATGAAGAAAAATGAGATCGAAGTGGTTTATTTCGGCACGGGCAGAAAAGACCTCATCCGATTGGAGAAGGCTGGTTCTGGGCACGGTGGTGGGGATGATGGTTTAATGAGGCATTTTATTAGAGAGATCCAAGGTGAAGCGGAAGCTAAAACCGGATTGACTTCTGCCGGCATTTCAGTACAAAGTCATCTGATGGCCTTAGCAGCGGAAAGATCCCGTTTGGAAAAGAGAGTAATCACGATTAGTGATTATGTGACAGAGGTGATGAGAGGGTGGAATTCCGCCGATTAAGACCGGAAGAGCTGGAAGACTGGTTTACTCACCTGGTTTCTGTTTTCGCCCTAGGCTCATCCAAGGGTGGTCGCGAATATTTCTTACGACACTGGGAGAATGATCCTTGGAAAAATTTGGAGGACATCTTTGTGGCCGTGGAAGCAGGGCAGATCCTCAGTACGGTTCGGATTATGCCGCGCCGGATTTTTCTTGCTGGAGAAGAAGTTACTATGGGTGGTATCGGTGAGGTCAGCACGAAACTGGAATGGCGGGGGACGGGTTTATCTAGTAGATTGTTGCAAATGGCCGTTGAAGAGATGGAAAGGCGGGGAATCCAATTTTCAATGCTCTTTGCCAGCTTAACCGGGTTCTATGCCAGACTGGGCTGGCGAGAGCTTCACTCCCGTTGGAAGGTAGTGGAGGTTCCGGAAGAACATTCGAGGCTTGACAGGATCCGTCCTTTCTCTCTCCAGACAGACTTAGCATCGATTCGCGAGATTTACGATCACTATGCCCGGAATTTCAATGGTCCTGTCGTTAGAGATACTGAGGACTATTGGAAAAAATGGGTGATGGGAGAACTTAAAAACTGGTGGGTGATAGAGGATATAACCCAACAAATCATTGCCTATTTCGGCATTGAGCTTGAAAAGGATGAGTTGAGGGTAAAGGAATTCGGGACCTACCCAACCACCACTGCAGAGCTTTTTGATCGGGCGGTGTCAGTCCTCGCTCACCTTGTCGGACCGAAGGTCAGAAGAATTAAGTTCGATGCGGCGATTTATTCACGGCTAAAAGTTATTGCTTGGGAAGATAACCCCTATAAAATGTACAGACTGGTTACCCCCTTTACCTTAGGAGAGTGGAGGATCACTAATAATCAAGAGTTACTGACTTTATTGAGCCAGGGTGAAGGGTCGAATGGCAAATCAGGATGTCTCTTTTGGGCAGTGGATGCATTTTAAGGTCATCGAAACCTGATCATCTCGAGAACAAAGAAGGGGATGGTTCTTCAAAATCCGGAGTTGTTATAAAAATTTTTGAGAAAAGTTTTAGTCCTTTCATTTGTTGGGCTGCTAAAGATTTGATGGGGGGCGCCTTCTTCAATGATCTGTCCCTTGTCCATAAAAATAATACGGTCGGCGACATCGCGGGCGAAACTCATTTCATGAGTTACCACCATCATAGTCATATGTTCGGACGCTAAATTACGGATCACTTTTAATACCTCGCCGGTAAGCTCGGGGTCAAGCGCGGAAGTGGGTTCATCGAAGAATAAGATATCGGGATTCATTGCCATGGCTCGGGCAATCGCTACCCGTTGACTCTGACCTCCGGACAGCTGATAGGGGTAAGCATCAGCTTTATCATGTAAACCGATCTTATCCAGCAATCCTAAGGCAATTACTCTAGCCTCTGCGATTGAAAGTCCTGCTACACGAAGAGGAGCTTCAGTTATATTTTGTAACACAGAAAAGTGGGGAAAGAGGTTGAAATTTTGGAAGACCATCCCCAGATGTAATCTGATCTTCCTCAACTTTTCTTCTGAGGCGTAACGTACCTGACCATTGGAGGAGGTTTCGACCATAGTATCTCCTGCCACCACCACTGTCCCCTGATCAATTCTTTCTAAAAGGTTCAGACAACGCAACAAGGTGCTTTTTCCTGAACCGGATGGCCCGATTACCGCAACTACCTCACCCTTAGTGATTTCAAATGAAACGTTGGTCACGACCTCGGTTCCATCAAAGCTTTTAGAGAGGTTTTCGACTTTTAAAATTTGCATTGGGCTGGCCTCCTATCTGGAAAATCCGATGATGTTTCTCGATTCACCTGGCTTTGAATTACACACTTCACGGGTGCGATCGGTAGCCAGCGTGAACGACTATTTTAAAGAAATTACCTATCCAATGATTAAGATTAAAGCATAAAAGATTGATTGCCTTGCCGAAAGTGAGAAACACTATATATTGTGAAAAATGAGTTTTAGTAATCCCCTCTACTGGTAGTAACTTAGTTTTTTCTCAGCAGTCTCAAATATTTTTGTTACCATCCAGTTCATAAAGAGGTAAAATAGACCAGCAACAAAAAGTGGGGTCGTTGAAAAGATTCTGGAAGACTCATTCTTAGCTACCCGGAAGAGTTCGGAGATCCCAAGGACCTGAACCAGCGCACTGTCTTTAACCAGGGTAATAACTTCATTACTAATCGGTGGAAGAATTCTCTTTATTACCTGAGGAAGTATAATTCTGAAGAAAGTCTGTGCTTTGGTGAAACCTAATACCGCCGCGGCCTCATATTGACCACGGGGTATTGATTCAATTCCGCCACGATAGATTTCGGCGTAATAGGCCGCATAATTCAGCGAAAAAGCAATAATAGCCGCGGTAAAACGAGGCAAACTAAACCTCATACTCTCAGGGAGCATGTAAAACGGGGCAAAATATACGAAAATGAGCTGCAAAATTAAAGGGGTCCCCCGCATAATGAGGATAAAAAGTTTTAAAGGACCGTTTATCCATTTTTGGGGAGACATTCTCCCCAGAGCAATTAATAGTCCTAGGGGGAGTGAAAAAAGGAGAGTAAGAAAAAATATTTGCAGCGATGTTAAAGCTCCATTGAAAAGAAGACTCAACAGTCGGAAAAAATCCGTCCCATTCCCAATAGCGAACATTTTAAAATCCCCTTTTTCAAACATGTTAAGGCAATTAGGCCATTCCTTAATGTTACATAAAGATCATGGCTTTGACAGTTTGCTACTCAAACTGCTGGTTATGATTGGGAAAGGGTTATGAGATTAAAGTAAACCCGTAACCCCTGTTTCATTAAGAATAAAGCGGGGTGAGTCTGTGAGTTCACCCCGCTTTGTTTTCAATCGCTTTCATGTGTGCGGGAGGTAGCCGGCGCCGACGATTACTTTGCGACGACAGTAATATCTTTATCAAACCATTTGGTAGAAATCTCACCGAGTTTGCCATCTTCAGCCATTGTTTCGAGGGTTTCCTGGAATTTATCTCTTAATTGTTTGTCGTTTTTACGAAAACCAATGCCATATTCTTCACTGGCTAACGCCTCATCAAGAACGTTGTAGCTTTTGCTTTTCTGTTGAATATAAAAACGGGCCACAATCTCATCCATCAGCACTACATCAAGTCCGCCCTGTTCTAAGTCCATAAGGGCGGTCATATTATCGTCGAACTCAATAACTTTAGCTAGTCCTGATTTAAACTCTTCAGAACTGTTCAAGGCATCGTTAGCGCTCGAACCGGCTTGTAATCCTAATTTTTTTCCAGCTAAAGCAGAGAGAGAAGTAAAACCTGAGTCTGACCTGACTACTAATACTTGGCGGTTATTAAGATAAGGTTCGCTAAAAAGCATGGTCTCTTTACGTTCTGGGGTCATGGTCAGGCCATTCCAAATACAGTCGATGTTTTTAGTGTTAAGTTCTTGTTCTTTGGCATCCCAATTAATAGGCTGAAGTTTTAGACTGATCCCAAGGCGGGAACAGACTTCGGTAGCAATGTCAATATCAAAACCAACTATCGCCCCGTTTTCATCTCTAAAACCCATCGGTGGGAAACTATCATCAAGTCCAAGCACAAATTCGCCTTTTTTCTTAATGTCTTCCCAAGAGTTATCTTTTTGCGAACCGGTGCAACCGGAGAAGATTAATACCATAGCAACCGTAAGTATCAAAGCAGAGATAAGATGCCTCTTCATAAATAATCGCTCCTTCAGAATTTATATTCATTAGTTATTGTACTTGAAAAGGATGATATAGTAAAGTGATAAAAGGTTAAAAACGCTCTCCCGTAGCCTATCTTTAATTAAGGAAACTAAAGAAGCTGTTCCTTAACTTCGGGAACAGCTTCTTTCTTGGTGTTATTTTATACTTATGATCTTTCCAGGAGACTGGCGATCTCGGCCACATCCTTGTCGCCTCGCCCTGAAAGACAGATAATGATTGTTTGCTTTTGCTCTAGTTCGGCGGCAAGTGTTAAACCATAGGAGACGGCATGGGAACTTTCAATGGCGGGAATAATCCCTTCCACCTTGGAAAGTTTAAGAAAGGCTTCAACTGCCTCTTGATCGGTAACCGTAACATACTGGGCGCGACCGCTGTCTTTATAAAAGGAGTGTTCCGGTCCCACACCGGGATAATCTAGCCCTGCGGCGATCGAGTAAACCGGAAGGGGTTCCCCCTGCTCGTCCTGGAGCAGATAACACTTAAAGCCGTGAATGATCCCGGGTGTTCCCATAGTGATGGTCGCCGCATGATCCGGAGTACTTAGACCTTTACCTGCTGGTTCCACTCCAACCATTTTAACTGCTTGGTCGCCATAAAAAGGAGCAAATAAACCGATAGCATTACTACCCCCACCGACACAAGCGACTAGATAATCTGGGAGTTTACCTTCTATCTCCAGCATCTGTTGCTTAGCTTCAGCGCCGATTACCGATTGAAAGTATTTAACCATCTCCGGATAGGGATCAGGCCCAACTGCCGAGCCCAGCATATAATAGGTGTCCTTATAATTAAGGATTAAATCGTTTAGTGCTTCGTCAACCGCATCTTTGAGAGTTCTTGTTCCGGTTTTAACCGCAACGACCTTAGCGCCTAAAAGCTCCATCCGGAAGACATTCAAAGCCTGACGACGCGTGTCTTCTTCTCCCATGTAAATAATGCATTCCATCTCAAATAAAGCGCAAGCGGTGGCAGTTGCTACTCCGTGCTGTCCGGCGCCGGTCTCAGCAATAATCCGCTTTTTTCCCAGGCGTTTAGCCAGTAGTACCTGACCAAGGGTGTTATTAATTTTATGGGCGCCTGTGTGGTTGAGGTCTTCTCGTTTCAAATAGATTTTAGCGCCACCAATTGCGTTAGTGAGACGTTCCGCAAAATAGAGCGGGCTTGGTCGGCCAACGAAATCCTTCAAGTAATAAGCCAGTTCATTTTGGAATTCTTCATCCTCTTTGCAACGGTAAAAAGCCTGTTTAACCTCATCCAAAACCATGATTAAATCTTCGGGAACAAAACGTCCTCCATACTCACCATAAAAACCTGTCTTACTAGGTAAACTCATCTTAACTAGCTCCTCTCAACTATACTAATCAATGATTCTACAATAAAGTACTCTACTTTTATTTCATGAACAGGGGTCTATTCAGTCTCTTTTATGTAGAGATTATTTATTGAGAATACTTCTTAGTGGTAGAATCATTTATAAAACTAATCCTACATTATTTAGGAGCGGTGGTCAAGAGATCATTGATGAAAATAAAATAAGCGGCTCCTGATGATCGGTAGCCGCTTGAAACCCTAGATTATCTTTTAAATTAGTTTCTATCTTATGACTCGTCAGCTAATAACCTTTTTTCTCTTTTCTCAACAATAATTTAAATATAATTTAATGGATTTTTAGTCTGGCCGTTTTTAATGACTTCAAAATGGAGATGAGGACCGGTACTGTTACCGGTTGAACCGATGGCTCCAATGCGCTCCCCTGCTCGGACTTTTTGACCGATGCGCACATAGATCTTGGACAAATGAGCATATCTGGTTTTTAACCCATTACCATGATCAATTAAAATGCAATTGCCGTACCCGCCATTCCAACCTGCCTCCACAACTCTACCATCAGTGTAAGCATATACTCGGTTACCATGAGTTGCGGCAATATCTATACCCTCATGAAATCGTCTTCGTCCCGTAATAGGATGAATTCGATAACCATAAAGACTAGAGATTCTTTTACCACTGACTACTCCGTAATTAATCTTGCCACCCCTGGAAACGGTGGTTTTGGTTCCGATTTGAACGATGGCGTTTACCGGTTCTTGAAGGTTTTTTTCACTTATTATTTGAAGAGAACTTTGATACCCATTGAGTAGGGTAATGTGATAGTTAACTTCCTTTTGGCCTTCAACCCCTTCTTTAAGGATCTTTTTGTCATTCTTAAACAGACTATGATCTTTTTTGTATTCTATCTTAAAAGGAACCGGTTCAACAACTAAATTTTCTAGTTCAATGCTCACATCTAAAACGGGGTTAAAAGGTTTGACGATCAGTTTTTCACCCGGGAAGATCTTATCCGGATCAACATCGGGGTTTAAAATTTCCAATTCGTTGACAGTAATCTGATTTGCTTTGGATAGATTCCAAAAATTATCGCCTTTTTTAATCTCTATTTCAACTGCTGCTTCTTCAACAGCATATATTTTTTCCTTAGCTAGTTCTAAAGAGTCGATTTCCTCCGGCTTAACTTCTACTTCTACAATTTCAACTTTTTGCGAAAAAGTAACCTTTTTGACCTGAGCGTTTTTATCAATATTAGCAAGGTACTGTTCCTGATATTCACCTAAGATACGTTCTAAGGAATCTTTCTCCGAAACGATAAACCATGGTTCGCCATTGACCATAAATTGATAAGCTTTTTCTTTTTTAAAGGCCTCAACAATGATTATCAGGCGGGGCAAAACTGCGAAAAATAGAATTACTGCTGTTAATATTAATATGATCCTCTTTTTAATCAATGATGTCACACACCTTCTGTCATTATAAAAAATGTTACTATGAATAAGGCATGAGGTGTGAAAATCATGAGCAAAACTAAAAAAGCAGAGTTGATGATGGTGATTTATTCCTGCCTTATGTTTTACAACCTATTCATGCCTGAAATAGCTCTCATAACCAGGAGTTCCGAAGTCTTAAAATCAGCCCAGCTTCAATAGGGATATGATATCTCTATGAATCTCACTTTTCGCACCACCTCCCTAATTTAACTGGGCTTTTATCATGCATCCTAATTTTGGAAAACGAATTTAGTTTGACTTTTGCTTAGAAGGTGCGAAATGTAAGATGAATGGTCTCGATCATCAAAGTTAAAAATAAAGATAAAACATCTAATATTAATTCTAACATAAAATTATAACTAAGTTGATGGAAAAACATAACACTTATTATTACTTTGGGGCTAATGAAAACCCGGAGCTCAGTTGTTGTTTTCTCGGGGATCTTTCAGAGCTTGATCTTTCTTAAGCAAAACCGTTCAATAATGTTCTTAAGTAATGTGCGAAGGAAAGCTCCTTTTTATGGAACACATTAAGCTTAGGGAAAAAACAGGTAATAACTATGTAGAAATAAATATATATATATGTTAATATTTAGACATATCAGTTAAGTGTCGGAAACATATAAAATAGTATAAGTCCGCTTGTATAATTAGTCTTAAAACACTCATATACGAACTTCGGATATACCAATAATTAACCATCATATCTGAATTAGGTCGGGTATGAGAGAGTTATATGACATAGTGTACGCCTTTGCTTGTCTTTGGCTAAGGAATGTCAGAAAAGAGGGTTAGATTTGAGAAATAAAGATTCAGCCTTTGCCTTAGTTTTAATAATGATATCGATTGGTATAGCATTATTATTTATTATATCTGCTTCAAAAAGGGAGTTAACGGATTTAGAAAATGCTCTTTTTCAGGTTTTATCCTTGGGTGCTGGTCTTCTAGGGTCATACATATTGGGGAAACAATCTACACGGGCAGCGGCAATAGAAATGGTTAAGCCTCATGCCCGTTCGGCGTTCCGGCGGGTAATGTCACTTTACATGGGCCTTTCTAGACTTGCAGGGATTATTGAAAACACTAAAGATAGTGTTTCGCCACATGTAGATTATTTAAATATCTACCAAGCAGTAGTTATGGAACAAATTGCTACAGCGGATGATGCTATGGAGGACTGGCGCGATTTAGTTCCAGAGGATGTAGAAGAACTTGAAAAGAAGATAATAAGAAAAAGATACAGAGGTGCGAAAGATGAGTGATAAAGAACTAATTCGGGGTAAAGTTGCTAGAATTTTAAATTCAAGAGAATTAGTATTAAATATCGGCAGCAATCATGGCGTTGCAATTGGTATGAAATTCGACGTGCTAGATCCGAAAGCAGAAAATATAACAGACCCCGATTCTGGCGAAATTCTTGGTTCAATATATAGGCCCAAAGTTAGAGTTAAAGTTATTTCAGTACAAGAAAGATTATGCCTGGCAAGTACCTTTAAAAAATGGAAGGAAAACGAAGGGGGCACCGGTGGTTTTTTATTTGAGGGGATATCAAATATATCTTCAGCGTTGATGCCCCCAAAATGGGTGACTAGGTATGAAACATTGAGAACAGATGAATCTACCTGGGAAGACCTTGAGGAAGAAGCTAGTTTCGTAAAAACAGGAGATCCTGTGGTCCAAATTATTGAGTCTGAGAATGGTAATGCAAACAAAGAATAGGGACGACAGAAAGG
>ENA-UOOK01001898-UOOK01001898.1-fermentation-metagenome-genome-assembly--contig:-NODE-1898-length-26782-cov-3.841172_pt1 | contig 26782 bp, 19 predicted proteins | sample MGYA00245777_ERZ724023 | MGnify/ENA primary metagenome ERZ724023 (study PRJEB28704, sample SAMN03018312) | fermentation metagenome | biome: anthropogenic terrestrial biome; feature: soil; material... | reverse complement strand
TTTTCCACATGGATGACTTTTTCTTAAGGCCTGAGCTCAAAACAGAAAGCCGGATGAAAGAAGTCGGGGGAAATGTTGATTATGTCCGTTTTAAAGAGGAGGTCGTGGCCGGGCTGAAGACAGGAAGGGAATTTCAATATCGGATTTACGACTGCAGGCGGAGGACGCTTGGGAATTCTATTAGAGTTGTACCGAAAAAACTCAATATCATAGAGGGGTCATACAGTATGCATCCCACTCTGGCAGATTATTACAATCTGAAAATATTTTTGCGTATTGATGCGAAGGAGCAAAGCAGAAGAATCCTTCAAAGAAATGGGCCCGTTATGCACAGAAGCTTTATAGAGGAGTGGATACCAAAGGAGAACCAATATTTTGACCGGTTGAAAATTGAGGACCAATGTGATTTCGTCTTCATAAATAATTGATATATGCCTCCCGTTATATTAACATATTATTTTGATGCCGGTTTTGGCGGCGTTAATGAATGCGGGAGGTTTATTTATGAAAATGTTCCTTGACTGTTTGCCCTGTTCCCTAAGGCAGGCCCTGGAGGCAGGCCGGATGGCAACAGACAGACCTGAATTGCAGGAAAAGATACTGGAAGATTCCCTCAAGATTCTTTCCGGCTATAAGAATTATAGGTGTTCGCCCGACATGGCAAGAGATATTCACCTGGCTGTAAAGGAAATAACAGGGATATCGGACCCCTATGAAAGTATTAAAAAAAGGGATATCCAGTCTGCAAAAAATGTATATCCCATTCTTGTGCGCTTTTTACAGGAGAAAGGGAATAGCCTTTACTGGGCCCTGAAAATAGCGGCAACAGGGAATATTATTGATTCGGCAGTCTATCATAGTGACAGGGATATTGAAGAATGCTTGGAGAAGGAGCTTCAAAAAGAGTTTAATATTTGTGATATCGGTATCCTGGAAGAGAAGCTGAAAACCGCAAAAAATCTATTAGTTATTGCGGATAATGCGGGTGAAACAGTATTTGACCGCATTCTGGCGGAGCATTTTAAGCATTTGGATATTACCTACGCCGTCAGAAGCGGGCCAATTATTAATGACGCAACCGTGCAGGATGCCCTTGCTTCGGGGCTGGGTGACTGCACCCGGGTAATTTCCACCGGCTGCAGTACGCCGGGTGTCATTCTGGAAGAAACCAGCCGGGAATTTATGGAGGTATTTAATAGCGCCGACATTGTATTCAGCAAGGGCCAGGGGAATTTTGAGGCCATCTCTGATCCCGGAAGGCCGCTGTTTTATCTTTTAAAGGCCAAATGCACCGTCATCGCCCGAGAGTTTGGTGTCGCTTTAAATGAATATATTTTTAAATATATAGGAATATAGGACCGGTAAAGGCCTAAATTTCCGGAGAATTAAGAATCGGGGCTGATTAAAAAAACGACCTTTTAAAGAGCGGGGGGAGTGATTCCATGATCATAAAAACCTTGGTTGAAAATACTTCAAAAACCGGTGAATTGAAGAGTGAACACGGGCTTAGCCTGTATATTGAAACGAAAAAACACAAGCTGCTGTTTGATACCGGTTCGAGTGAACTCTATTCTGTAAATGCAGCAAAGATGGGTGTTGATTTAGCAAAAGTGGATATTGCCGTCATTTCTCATGGGCATTACGACCATGGCGGCGGGCTGGAAACTTTCCTTAAAATCAACAAAAAGGCAAAGATCTATATGCATCGTAATTCGTTGGGCAAGTACTATTCCAACAGCTCCAGCGGAGAAAAAGAGTATATCGGCCTGAATGAAGGGCTGGCTGATAGCGGACGCTTTATATTTACCAAGGAGAGGTCTATAATTGATGAAGGGCTGGAATTATTCTCAGGGGTAAAGGGGAATCAATTTAACCCCTCAGGAAACAAGGACTTATTTAAATTGTCCGGCGGGACTATTACGGAAGATGATTTTGACCACGAACAGAGCCTGATTATAAAAGAAGGGGAAAAGACAGTTTTGTTGGCGGGCTGTGCCCATACCGGGATTGTGAACATCATGGAGTATTTCAGGAAAGAAAAAGGCTTCATGCCAAGCTGTGTAATCGGAGGATTTCATCTCTATAATTGCGCCTCAGGCGAAAGCGAGGATCCTGCTGTTGTGGGGGAAATCGGCGCTTACCTGCTTCGTTCGGGAGCCAGGTGCTATACCTGCCACTGTACCGGCATGGAATCCTATCACGAATTGAAAGCTGTTATGGGGGAGAATATAAATTATCTTTCAACAGGTGATCAGTTATTATTATGAATACAACAAGGTTCCCATTATAAATTCGAAGGAGTTAAAGCAATGAGTGAAAATTGCAATCATAGCTGCAGCAGCTGCGCAGAAAGCTGCTCTGAGAGGAAAGAGGCAAAGACGGATTTTTCCGAGCAGCCCCATCATTTAAGCAATATTAAAAAAGTGATCGGAATTGTCAGCGGCAAAGGCGGCGTCGGTAAATCCCTCGTTACTTCCATGCTGGCAGTGACCATGAACAGAAGGGGATACCATACGGCTGTTCTTGATGCCGATGTAACAGGTCCTTCCATACCAAAGGCTTTCGGCATCAAGGAGAAGGCAAAGGGAAGCGAGCTTGGCATATTCCCGGTCAAGAGCAAGACGGGCATAGACATCATGTCCATAAACCTGCTTTTGGAGCATGATACCGATCCGGTAGTCTGGAGGGGCCCCATCATCGGCAATACGGTAAAACAGTTCTGGACCGACATCATATGGACGGATGTGGACTTCATGTTCATCGATATGCCTCCGGGAACCGGAGATGTTCCCCTTACAGTGTTCCAATCCATACCCATTGACGGAATTATCATAGTCACCTCCCCTCAGGAGCTGGTTTCAATGATCGTGTCCAAAGCTGTTAAAATGGCGGAAATGATGAATATACCAATTCTTGGGCTGGTTGAGAATATGTCGTATTTTAAATGTCCCGATAACCAAAAGGAGTACAAGATTTTCGGAGACAGCCATATTGATGAAATCGCCGGGCAGCACAATTTACAGGTTCTTGGAAAGCTGCCCATTGATCCTAAAATAGCGGCAGCCTGCGATAAAGGAGTTATCGAGCTCTATGAAGGCAATTGGCTTGATGCGGCCGCCGATATAGTGGAAAAAATAGAGGACCGCAAATAAATCTGTTTTGATTAGAGTATTAATACCAAAGGCTAAAGCCAAAAGCCTCCGCCAGTCCGGAGGCTTTTGGCTTATAGGCGTTAGCCTTTTTGCCGGCAGTTTTTTATCAAAACAAATAAACCGTCCGCTATGGGGAAATGATTAAGATATCAAAAGACACCTTACACCGAAAAAATCGGCATAGAGTTAAATTCATGCGGAAACGGGTAAAACTTTATTATGACTGCATAAGGGAAAAACAAAGAACTTCGGGGATTTTATTACTTGGTAGTATGGCTAAATGAAGTATAATAGTTTTTAGAGGAGTTTCATGGATCGTTTTTTGGAAGCATTAGAACAATTTTGGAATGGGTTTTTATCAGGAATCGCGGATCTGCCGGCAATCATAACAGGCTTCTATTCACAATTTGATGAAGGCCGGGCAGTTTTTACGCTGGTCACACGCTGGCTCCTTCCAATATTGGCGATTATTATATTTATACGCTGCATATTGCCACTGATCCAATATAGAGATCAAAATAAGGTATGGGGATATCTATGCGCCAAAGACGGAATCAGGATGCCTCTTAGGCATTGGGAGAATTCCATTGGAAGGAGCAAGCTTTCCGATATCGTGATTAATCTCTCCTTCGTTTCCCGCTGCCACGCCGTACTCACTTTTTGCGAGGGAGTCTGGTCCATCGCAGATCTGGGTTCGAAGGGCGGGGTAGAGGTCAACGGAAAAAAGATCGAAAAGCAGGAAAGAGTAGAGGCAGGCGATACCATCTCCTTTGCGGGAGCGGAAATGAAGCTGCTTCCTGCAGACGGCGAAACAGCTCCGGATGGGCTTGAAGGTCTTGAAAAAAAGATGCCCCTGGCCCCAAAAATCAATTCGGGCATGACCCTGCTGCTGATTCTTGTTTTTCAAATTCTAGGAGGGATTCAGCTCAGCTTTTCCATGGGAGACCAATTGAACCGGGCTGTTCCGGTGACTTTTCTCCTGTTCCTTATTGTAGAATGCGTATATTATCTGATTATGCGGATTTTCAGCAGGAGATATTTTGAATTGGAGCTGCTTTGCTATTTTCTTTGTGGAATGGACCTCCTGATTGTGGCCTCGGCAGCGCCGAGTTCTCTTCTTAAACAGTTTGCGGCGATTTTAGCAGGGATGCTGGCCTATACCTTGCTGTGGATACTGCTTCGGGACCTGGCACTGGCTCGCAAGCTCAAATATATGATGGTCTCGGTCGCTCTTGTACTGCTGGTGTTAAACCTCGTGATCGGGGAGACCCGCTTTGGTGCAAAGAACTGGATTAATCTTGGGTTTGTAACCTTTCAGCCCCTGGAATTCGTAAAGGTCGCTTTTGTCATGGCCGGGGCCGCCACACTGGACAAGCTCCTTACGGCGCGAAATTTAACGGCCTTCATTGCATTTTCGGGCAGCTGCATCGGCGCGCTGATTCTTATGCGGGATTTCGGTACGGCGGTTATTTTCTTTGGGACCTTTTTGATCATTGCGTTCATGCGCTCCGGAGACGTAAGAACCATTGCTTTTATATCCGCCGGGGCCGTGCTCGGCGCCATTGCGGTGGTCTCCTTTATGCCTTATGTGGCGTCCCGGTTTGAGGCTTGGGGACATGTCTGGGAATATGCGGATACTTCCGGCTACCAGCAGACCCGTACCATGATTGCCGCCGCCAGCGGGGGCCTTCTGGGCACGGGCGGCGGAAACGGATATTTGATCAATATTGCCGCTGCCGATACGGACCTGGTATTTGGAGTGATTTGTGAGGAATGGGGACTGCTGATCGCCATTACAGTAGTCCTCATAGAAGCTTTTTTCGCCGCATTTTCAGCGCTTTTAACAAAAAGCTGCCGTTCCTCTTTTTATGCCATTGCCGCATGCGGAGCCGCTTCTATATTTTTGATTCAAACGACTCTAAATGTATTCGGATCAGTTGATATTCTGCCCCTCACCGGTGTGACCCTGCCCTTTGTATCCAACGGCGGTACATCCATGGTAGCCTCATGGGGGCTTCTTGCATTTATCAAAGCCGCGGATGAACGGCTAAGGCCGGCAAAACTGGTTGGAAGTACCGGAAAAGGGAGGGGAATATGAAGGTTTTGTCAAGACGTGCGAAGGTTATGCTGGTTTTTTCGCTGGTGGTGGTATCGGGCCTTCTGTTTTTTACTGCCAGATATATAAACCGCGCTCCCGCATGGGCGCAGTATCCCACTAATAGACATTTTTTTAAAGACGGCCGGCTGATATTGTCGGGCACCATCTATGACCGCACAGGAAAGCCCCTTCTTCAGACTGAGGAAGGCACCATAAAATTTAATAGCAATCAATTGGTTCGTACTGCTATGATGCATGCCACCGGGGACTTGTACGGCAATGTGGTAACCGGTGCCCAAGTGGTCTTTGGAGAGCGGTTAACCGGATGGGATTTTCTAAACGGCGCCTATCATTTTAATAAGCAGGCAGGAAATAATTTGACTCTGACCCTGGACGCCGGCCTATGCGCGGAGGCTTATAGCGCGCTGAACGGCCGCAAGGGAACCGTGGGCGTCTATAATTATCAAACAGGCGAGCTTCTCTGTATGGTCAGCAGCCCAAGCTTTGATCCTCAAAATCCTCCGGATGTGGCGAAAAATCCTGAAAAATATGAAGGTGTATACATCAACCGGCTGCTATCCGCTTCCTATACGCCTGGTTCTGTATTTAAGCTGGTTACAGCCTCTGCTGCCATAGATATTCTGAAAGACATTGACCAAACAGTCTATCACTGCGAAGGCGTCCTGGATATAGAGGGGGATAAGGTCACATGCCCGGAAGCCCATGGGGATGTCACGCTGAAAAAGGCCCTTGCAAAATCGTGCAATGTGGCCTTTGCAGAGATTACCCTGAAGCTGGGCAAAGAAAACCTTCAGAATTACGCTGATAAGGCCGGCCTCAATGCAAGCTTGGATGTAGACGGCATGAAAACAGCAAAAGGCGTCGTCAAATTGACCGATGCCCAAGGGGCCAATCTTGCATGGGCAGGAATCGGACAATACAGCGATATGGTAAATCCATTAAATTTTATGGTTTTTGTCGGAGCAATAGCCAATGACGGTGTCCGGGTTTCTCCCTCCATAGTCCTTGAAAAAGGCGCTTTTTCTGGGATGGCCTATTCTGTGGGCGGCAGCAAACGCATACTTAGTGCCGGCACCGCAAAGACCCTGGGAGAGATGATGCGGAATAATGTGGTCAGTGAATACGGTGAGAGTAATTACAGCGGACTTGAGCTCTGCGCAAAAACCGGAACAGCCGAGGTAGGCAAGGATAAAAGACCCCATTCCTGGTTCGTGGGCTATATGGACCGGGAAGATTTTCCTCTTGCGTTTGTGGTCGTCGTTGAAAATGGCGGCTCGGGCGGCAAAGTGGCAGGGCCCGTGGCTGCAAGGGTCCTCAGAGCCGCGGTGAAAAATGCTGTCAAATGAGTAAAAACATCACAATTATTTATCGTCAAAAAGCTTAAAAATCTTCTAAAATTTTACTGACTATTGTGTGAATAACCAATAGCAACAGAAGGTGTAAAATGGTAAGATATACTTGTTAAATAATTAACGTTAATTTATTAACGTTAACAACTTGACAATAGATGTTTTAAAAGAACTCTACTCCATAAGCTAAAATGGCTAGAGCGGGTAGAGGTTATTTTAAAAGCTAAGTGTTAATAATTTAACAAGCATGGATAGGAGGAAAACTGATATGATGGGTCAAAAAAATGTTCAAATCATCGACAGAGTTGAAGCCCTTGAGACGGCTCTGAAAGCAGCTAAAGAAGCACAACGGGTTTTCTCGAGCTACTCTCAGGAACAAGTGGATAAAATTTTTCTGGCTGCGGCCAGCGCTGCAAACAAGGAAAGAATTTCCCTTGCCAAAATCGCAGTAGACGAGACGGGTATGGGTGTCGCTGAAGACAAAGTAATCAAAAACCATTATGCATCCGAATATATTTATAATGCCTATAAGAACACAAAGACCTGCGGCGTTCTGGAAGAAGACAAAGCCTACGGTGTCAAGAAAATTGCCGAGCCCCTGGGTGTGATAGCTGCTGTCATTCCTACTACAAATCCTACCTCAACAGCAATTTTCAAGACCCTCCTGGCGCTTAAAACCAGAAACGGCATTATCATCAGTCCCCATCCGAGGGCGAAGAACTGTACCATCGCTGCGGCAAAAATTGTTCTGGAAGCGGCGGTTGCAGCAGGTGCCCCCGAGGGCATTATTAACTGGATCGACGTGCCTTCGCTGGAAATGACCAATCTCTTAATGAAAGAGGCCGATATTATTCTGGCAACGGGAGGCCCCGGAATGGTCAAGGCTGCATATTCGTCCGGAAAGCCTGCAATAGGGGTAGGTCCTGGAAACACACCTGCCATCATTGATGATTCCGCCGATATTCTCCTTGCAGTCAACTCGATCATCCACTCCAAGACCTTTGATAACGGCATGATCTGTGCTTCCGAGCAGTCTGTTATTGTAATTGATGAAATATATGATAAAGTAAAAGAAGAGTTCATTAAACGGGGCTGCTATTTCCTGCGTGATCAGGAGATCGAAAAGGTACGAAAGACCATCATTATCAACGGAGCCCTCAATTCAAAAATAGTGGGCCAGTCGGCTTATAAAATTGCTTCACTGGCAGGCGTGACCGTTCCTGAAGCGACAAAAATCTTAATCGGCGAAGTGGAAAGCGTTGATATTTCAGAAGAATTTGCCCATGAAAAACTTTCGCCGGTGCTGGCCATGTACCGGGCTAAGAATTTTGATCAGGCCATGGATAAGGCGGAGCAATTGATTGCCGACGGCGGCTACGGGCATACAGCCTCTGTATACTTAAATACAGTGGCGGAACCAGCAAAGCTCAATAAGTTCTCCGAACGCATGAAGACCTGCAGAATTCTTGTAAATACACCGTCATCTTTTGGCGGAATCGGCGACTTGTATAATTTCAAGCTTGCACCTTCACTCACTTTAGGCTGCGGCTCATGGGGAGGCAATTCGGTTTCTGAGAATGTCGGCGTCAAGCATCTTATCAATATAAAAACTGTTGCTGAAAGGAGAGAGAACATGCTTTGGTTCAGAACTCCCCAAAAGGTATATATTAAGAAAGGCTGCCTGCCCGTAGCACTGGATGAGCTGAAAAATGTCATGGGCAAGAAAAAGGCCTTTATCGTGACCGATACTTTTCTCTATAAGAATGGCTATACAAAAGGCATTACCGATAAACTGGATGAAATGGGAATACTCCACACGACCTTCTTTGATGTGGCGCCCGATCCAACCCTTGAATGCGCCAAGAAGGGCGCGGCTCAAATGACCGAATTCCAGCCGGATTGCATTATTGCGGTGGGCGGCGGCTCGGCAATGGATGCCGGCAAAATTATGTGGGTTCTATATGAGCACCCGGAGGCTGACTTCATGGATATGGCTATGCGTTTTGTGGATATCCGCAAACGTGTATACACCTTCCCCAAAATGGGTGAAAAAGCCTTCTTTATTGCAGTTCCCACATCCGCCGGAACAGGTTCTGAGGTGACACCTTTTGCAGTCATCACAGATGAAAAAACGGGAGTCAAATATCCCCTTGCAGATTATGAGCTGATGCCCAATATGGCAATTGTCGATGCGGATATGATGATGAATATGCCGAAGGGACTTACGGCGGCATCGGGTATTGACGCTATGACCCACGCCCTTGAGGCTTATGCGGCCATGCTTGCAACCGATTATACCGATGCTATTGCCCTGAAAGCTGTAAAAACAATTTTTGAATATTTGCCGAGAGCTTACGAAAACGGAGCTTCCGATCCTGCGGCAAGGGAAAAGATGGCCAATGCTTCTACCATGGCCGGTATGGCATTTGCAAACGCATTTTTGGGTGTCTGTCATTCCATGGCACATAAACTGGGCGCTTTCCACCACCTGCCCCATGGTATCGCCAATGCGCTTATGATCAATGAAGTTCTTCGGTTTAACGCAGCGGAGATCCCTGCAAAGATGGGCACTTTCCCCCAGTACGACCATCCCCACACCTTAGCCAGATATGCAGAAATTGCTGATTATGCGGGAATCAAGGGTAAGAACGATCAAGAAAAGCTGGATAATTTCATAAAAGCCCTAGATGAACTGAAAGCTAAAATTGGCATCAAGAAAACCATTCGTGACTACGGCATTGACGAAAAAGACTTCCTGGACAGACTGGATGCAATGGTTGAACAGGCCTTCGATGACCAATGCACGGGCGCTAACCCGCGCTACCCCTTGATGAGCGAAATAAAAGAAATGTATTTAAGGGCATATTACGGAGAATAAGGAGGAATGGTTCATGAAACTGGAGCAAGTCATTGCAGTGAGACCTAATAAGAAGGTGTTTCGAGACGGCAACATGGCGATTAAAGTGTTTGACGAGAGCTTTTTAAAATCCGACATACTCAATGAGGCTTTAAATCACGCGAGAGTAGAAGAGTCCGGCCTGCCTGTTCCCAAATTGCTGGAAGTAACCAAAATTGGGGGGAAATGGGCTATTGTCATGGACTTTATCCAGGGAAAGACGCTTGCAAAGCTGATGGAGGAAAATCCTGATAAGCTGGAAGAGTATATGAACCGTTTTGTTGATATTCAACTGATGATCCATAGCAAGAAAGCACCTCTTCTAAATAGGATCAGAGACAAGATGAATCGCAAAATTTCGGAATCGGGCCTGGATGCTACTACCAGATACGAACTGCACACACGGCTTGAGAGCATGCCGAAGCACACAAAGATCTGCCACGGTGATTTCAATCCCAGCAATATCATTGTGGGTGATGACGGGGTCGATTACATCATTGACTGGTCCCACGCGACACAGGGCAATGCCAGCTCGGATACTGCAAGAACATACCTTCTGTTCTGTCTATCGGGTGATATGAAAGTGGCCGAGCTGTATATGAAGATTTTCTGTAAAAAGAGTGACACCGCAAGACAGTATGTAGAACGATGGCTCCCCATTGTTGCGGCTTCCCAGCTTGTCAAGGGCAAGCCGGAAGAAAAAGAATTCCTGATGAGATGGACGAATGTCATCGACTACGAATAAATAAATTTTGGGGACATTCTTTCAAAGCGTTTTTGCCGGAGGAATGCCCCCTTTTATGTGTGCCCGGTGGGCATACGGTCTAATGGGTGAAAGTCCCTAACCCGCCCGGTAGTGGGAAGGATACAGCAAAAGCCAAGGGTGTCCTCTGCGAGGGGGAATTAGATGTAAGATGCCAAGAGAATATTATAACCCTAATCCTCCAGATTTGTTTTTGTTATGACGGTAATAAGTCCATACCTTTCTATAGAATCTGTTCATGCTCATTGTGCCGTTAAAAGATTTTGTCTCTCCTAAACAAACCAAAATAGGCGTTTCTTTATCATGTAGCACTAGATAATAGAACCCATAATACTCAAGAAATCCAAGAGTATTTCTTCCATTTTTTTCGGCTTCGGTGAGCTGATAGTTAAGATCCGTCCAGAAAGTTTTTTCAAGGTATGCTGGCCTATGCTCTGCCCTTTCAGTTTTGGTAACATTTAGCTGAAATTTATTATTATCACGTACGACTGTTCCTGCATCCAGTATTTTAAACCCATCGTCACCCACCTTTAACCTCTTAAATTCCCATTGATCGTTTCCTATATAGTTGTATTTCAAGATTGGACTTTTGGGCCGGGAAAGAAGCTTAAACCCAATAAAGCAACTTACTCCAAGCAATATAATTATGATCAAAAAGTTAAACCTTGAGGATTTTGTATGGTTCATATTATTTGCCTCTAACAGATATTTTTCTTATTTATGCCCAAACTTTCGGCCAAGACTAATCAATATAAACATGATCATTCAAATATGAAGGTGGGTATGGTGTATCAGGATTAATTTCATATGTAATTGCGACATCATTACTACCCCATGAGTCGTTTGTGTATAGCGTATATATTTTGTTATTGACTGAGATCGTTTCCAATCGATAACCATGTATTGTTTGAACGTGCCCATCCGTGCCAAGAGTAATAGGCGTGTTAACATTTATTTTGGACTTTACTGTATTAAAATTGTAACTACATGAATATGCTGTACCACTGAGAGAATGGGTTGATAAATAATTAGTTATTCCATTTCTTAAGCTATCCAAATTAACGCCTTTCCCAGTAAAGCCGGAGATATATATAATTTCTCCTTCAGGATCTGAATGGTTTGCACGTAATTTGCCCATATATTCTAAAACAATATATGCTGATGTTGGCCCACAATAGCTACTTACCCAGGCTGTCGATAATGAACCGTAAAGGTCACGTTGCGATGCACTGCTTGTAATAGAGAAAGATTTTTTTGCGCTATCTAATTCTTTCAGCTTTTCAGAAATACTTTTACTGTTTTTTGATGAAGCCCTATATTGTGTAAATTTTGCAACTTTTTTAATTAACTCAGACTCTGAAACTTCGGAATGATCGAGTGTGTGAATGAAATTTGAGCCAGATTTGATAAAATAATTAAATGGGCCTCCATAATAGCAATTACCTTTTTGTCCAAAGTAAGGACTAGAATTTGTTAATGAATATTCATAAATTCTATTATTGGGGGTATCTACAATTGCATAGCCACCGGTAGAAAACGTATAACAAGTTGCAATAGTTTGGCTGGTATTAATATCTCTTAATTTGATATGAGCTGTGGTATTTACATTTATTTTCTCATTAAAAGAAATGTAACTTTCAACGTACTGAGAATTAGGATCCATATATGCATTTGAAGAAGGTGAAGCGATCAGGAAAATAATTGCTAATGAAAGAAGCATACATAGTAATTTTTTTATAATTATCCGTCCTCCCAATTTTATAAAAGTATTTTGATTTAGATTTTGTTTAAGTCAACCTTATTTAAAAAGATGTATTAAAGGCAAAAAATACCTATGCAAGTCTTAAGCAGCGATAAACAAATGTTTACCGACCACCCCCTTGATCTTAAATTTTAGATGTATTATTAGTGCGCCGCACAATACAACTTAATAATAATCCAAATAGTGTGTAAAAAATGTTATATTTTGCGATTTAAAAAATAATTTATAAATTACTGTTTTGGTTGTGCGTATAGTGAAGGTCCATCCATTATATGTTAAACGGTTTCCAATATTATCATAAGTGATGGCTTTTCCGTGATAGCTGGCAAGCTGTAGCTTTCCAAACGGTACCATAGGTATAATTATATGCGTTGAACAGTTCTGTGGGATTTGTATAGTCATATTCTTCCTTGGATAGTATGTTTCCTCCATTGTCATAATTGTAAATTATGCTTTGACTTTGTCGTAAAAGGTGGTAGAATACAGATAAATATACAAGATTACATTAGTCTACAGTGTACTGGTTGCCAGGATTCCCCTTGGACGTACCATAAATACATGAAATATGCGGCCCTCATGCGACTTTAGGCTATTTAGGCAGCCAGAAATTAACATGAAGGAGTAAACATCATGAAAGCAGTATATTTGGAAAAACCTTGGGAGATTAGTATCGCGGATATTGAGCAAAGACCGTTAAGAGAGGGAGAAGCCCTTCTGAAAATCCGTGCTGCAGGTATCTGCGGCAGTGATATTGGCGCGTTTCGCGGAACCAATGGACTGGTGAGTTATCCCCGGATTATTGGTCATGAATTAGCCGGTGAAATCATTTCAATTCCTGAAAATAATAAAAAAGGGCTAAAAGCCGGCGATAAGGTTATTGCAGATCCCTACCTTTTTTGTGGGCATTGCTATCCATGCTCTATTGGAAGAACGAACTGCTGCACGGATCTAAAGGTGCTGGGAGTCCATATCGACGGCGGTATGTCGGAGACTTTCGCTCATCCGGCAGATATGCTGGTTAAAGTTCCCGACGATATGCCATGGGAAATCATACCTTTGGCAGAGCCTTTGACCATTGCTCTTCATGGACTGCACCGGCTCGGACTGAAAGCCGGAGAGCATATTGCCATCAATGGCGCCGGGCCTATCGGTCTTCTGGCTGCCATGAGTGCTCTCCATTATGGCGCCGAGCCTATTGTCATCGATTTGGTAGATGAGAGGCTGGATTTTGCAAAGACACTGGGCGTTAAGCATACCATTAATTTGATGAAAGAATCTCTGGTAGAAAAGATCGCGGAATACACGGGAGGCAGGATGGCCGAATGTATCATGGAGGCTTCTGGAGCCAATTCTGCCATTCGTGCCACATTGGATATAGTCAGTCATGCGGGAAGAATCATATTCACCGGCTGGCCTAAGAAGGAAACATTGTTGCCGACAGACCTCATTACGAAGAAGGAAATAGATATCCGGGGGTCCAGAACCAGTGCCGGAGAGTTCGAAGAAGCTGTCGAACTGATCTATACCAGAAAGGTGGATGTCCGCCGGATTCTAACCAAAGTAATCAATGTGGAGGACGCCCCGGATACCATTCGCGATATTGAAAAGAACCCCGGAAATTATTTAAAAGTCAATGTATTGTTTTAAGTCAGGAATAGCGCTGATTTGAACAAATCAGCCTTGCTTTTTGCAAGACCGTGCACGAACACTATAATGATATTATCTATGTGTTACACATAATAATATAATAAAAATTTCTAGGAGGAAAACCAATGAAAAGAATTCTATCACTCGTTCTCTGCCTAGCGATGCTACTAGCCGTCGGCTGTACTTCTGCACCACCTGCAGAGACCAAACCAGCAGGAACAAATGATCCTGCTGCATCAAACCCCGACGGAGGATTCGACACCAAGTACGAATGGTCCCTGGCTACCACTTATGCAAGCGGCGATTCTGCAACTTTAGCCTATAAGAAATTCGCTGAGCTTGTTGACGAGAAGACCGGCGGCGCTGTTAAGGTGACCGTATTCTCTGATGGCGCCCTTGGCGGTGAGAATGACACCATTCAGGCCATCAGTGCTAATGAGCTGGAGTTTGTAGGCTCCGGCACCGGCCCTGTCTTTCTCTATACGCCGGAATATAGTTTCTTAATGGGTGTGTTTCTCTTTGATACCTATGAAGAATACACAAACTGCTGGGAAAGCAGCCTGATGGATGACTGCCGCGACATCCTTGCTAAAGATTATAATATCGCTAATATGGGAGGCTTCGGCTACCGCGGCTACCGCAACTATATCGCTGGAAAGAAGTTCACAAACCAGCAAGAATTCGCCGCTGCAAAAATGACTATGCGTATGAATTCCAATCCCAACTGGATGGAAAGCTGGAACAATCTTGGCAGCACCTGCGTAACCATCGCTTTGGGCGAACTCTACTCCGCTATGCAGAACGGCACCGTTCAAGCGGCAGAAGGTCCCTGGACCCAGTCTACCTCTATCGCGCTTCAGGAAGTCTCCAAGTATGTCATGGAAACCAAGCACACTTTTGAAGGCGCTGCAATCTGGATGAACCAGAAGCTCTATGATTCTCTGCCTGCCAACTATCAGGAAGCTGTAACCGCTGCCATGACTGAGGCTATGGATTACCTGGATGAGATCGGTCCTGAAATGGATGCGAAAGAGCTCCAGAAATGCCTTGACGCCGGCTGCGAACTGGTTGAAATCGACCGGGATTCTTTTGTAAAAGCCGCAGAGCCTTATCTTCGTTCCTGCTTTGAAAGCCTCTGGAATGTTACTACATACGATGATGTTAAGGCCGCAGGCGCCGGTAATTACAAAAAATAGTGCAACCCAAAAACTAGCTTTCATTAAGTCATTTGACACTGCAGGGGGAGAAAGTTTTTCCTCCCTGCAGGAATTCATGTTGAGGAGTATCTATGAAAAAAGTTAGAGAATTATACGAGCGCATTATCACTCATTTTGGGGCCATTATGATGCTGGCGATTGCTCTGATCATATGCTTGCAGATTGTGGTGCGCCGCATCGGCATTACGGTCTCCTGGACAGAGGAAATAGCGCGCTATGCCTTTGTTGTCCTTTGCTTCATGGTCTGGCCCGTGGTCATCCTTAGAGGCGGTGATATAGTGGTATCTGTTGTGTTCGATCTTTTTCCGAAGAAATTCCGCCGGATTGCCCTGGGCGTTATGCACATACTGATGTCATTCTGCCTGGGATTGGTGCTCTATAGCATTCTCCGCAATATTGCTGTTTCAGGCAAGGTTGGGTTAGTGTCTCTGCGGTGGCTGAAACTTTCATACATATATTATTTTGTGGTTATAGGCCTTATCTCTGCCATCATTGCTAATTTTACCCGGGCGTTTGAGGTAATAACCGGACGGGTAGAAGTACTGACTGATGCAGAGAAGTCTATGGCGGAAATTGAAACAACCGTCGAGCAGGTTGAAAATGAACATGGCAGTATTGATGTCAGCCGTCAAGAAGATAATAAAGAAGGGGTAGAAAAAGCATGAACTTAGCTATACTTGGCCTGCCATTGTTGCTTCTGCTCTTTATTGCAGGAATGCCAGTGGCATATTCACTTTTGATTTCATCACTTTATATCATGGCCACAAGCACAGGAATACAATGGGTTTCTATTAGTCAGCAGATGGTGAATGGCTTGAATACCTTTACCATCCTATGTGTGCCTATGTTTCTTCTCGCCGGCAAAATTATGAACGCCTGCGGAATCACCAAAAGACTGTTTAAGTTTGCCCGCGCGCTTGTAGGCTGGCTGCCCGGCGGCTTAGGCCATGTCAATGTACTGGCAAGTTTCATATTCGCAGGCATGAGCGGCACCGCTATCGCAGACGCCAGCGGTTTGGGTCTGATTGAGATCAATGCCATGGAAGACGCGGGATATGATAAGGATTTCTCTTGCGCCGTCACCGCCGCTTCATCAACATTAGGGCCCATTATACCGCCCAGCATGCCCCTGGTCGTCTATGGTACCGTTTCTTCCGCTTCTATAGGCGCGCTGTTTATTGCGGGCGTGCTTCCCGGAGTTTTAATGGCTCTCCTGATGATGGTGCTGGTGAGTTTGTTTGCGCTTAAGTACCGCTATCCCAGGGATAAGATTTCCAATTTTCGGGAGTTGCTGTCTGCCTTAAAGGAAGGATTTCTTCCCATATTGACCCCCGTCATTATCCTTTTAGGCATTTATACCGGTATTTTTACACCCACTGAATCCGCGGCCATTGTGGTAGTATACAGCGCATTTTTGGGTGTGGTCGTATATCGTGAGCTGAACCTTAAGAAACTGGCTCAAGTGTTCCGGGAGAGCGCAACCGACGTGGCGGGCCTCTGTATCCTTGTAGCCTGCGCAACGCTGTTTGGCACGGTTCTGGTGAAGGCAAAAATTCCGCAGATGCTTATCTCGTTTGTGTCCAGCACCATTGACAGCAAGATCATTTTTCTGCTGGTCATGAACCTTATCCTGCTGGTAGTGGGCATGTTTATGGAGACGGTTTCGGCTATCACCATACTCGTTCCCATCATACTGCCAGTAGCCCTGTCCTTCGGCATCAGCCCGGTACATCTGGGTGTTATCATCGTGCTGAACCTGATGATCGGCGTCATTTCTCCACCGTTCGGGGTGGTACTTTTTGCCGTCAATAAAGTGGGCAACATTCCGCTGGGGCGGTTGGTTAAGGCTCTCGCACCATGGTATGTCGTGTTGCTGGTGGCTCTGTTCTTGGTCACTTATATCCCCTGGCTGACAACTTGGCTGCCTTCGTTAATGCAACTGGGAGTATAAAAGAAATGGTATCTTTCCGCAATAGTATATGACAGAGTAGCGCAAGTGTGGAACAGAGAACCTGCTTGGCAGTTTCTCTGTCCTATATGATCGCTGTTTGGACAGCTAAAGCTAAAGGAGTATAAACCATATGGAACTTTACTTAAAGTCTGACACGGAATATGGGTTGACAGATGAAGAAATCAGGCGGGCACTGCTTCAATCCCTTAAGGGGCGGCAGCTCCGCAATGTTTTGATCATCCCGCCTGATTTTACGAGACTCCATTCCAATGCAGGCTTCATTACAAATATTTATTATCATACACTCACCAAAATGGGCTGCAATGTTGATATCCTGCCGGCGCTTGGTTCGCATACTGCCGTTCCTAAGGAACATGCGGCTATTATGTTTGGGGATATTCCTTATGAGAAGTTTCTTGTTCATAACTGGCGCACCGACGTTGTAAAGCTGGGCGAGGTATCAGCGGAGTACTTAAGTGAGATCACGGATGGGTTATGGAATGAATCTATCAGTGTAGAAGTCAACCGTCTTATTATGGACGAGAAATATGATCTGATCATTTCGCCGGGACAGGTCGTCCCCCATGAAGCAAGCGGCATGTCCAACCATGCAAAAAATCTGTTTGTGGGCGTTGGCGGAAACAACATGATTAGCAAATGTCATATGGTCGGTGCTGTTTATGATTTGGAACGCATGATGGGCAGGGACTACGCGCCGGTAAGGAAAATTTTTGATTATGGCATGCAGCATTTTTTAAAGAACCGGCCTATTTTATTTGTTATGACAGTTACCACGGCCCCCGGCGGAAAGATCCGCACCCATGGCTTGTTTATCGGTGAAGGCAGAGAATGTCTGACCGAGGCTGTCAAGCTGGCGCAGGAAAAGAATATTGAATTTGTACCCCATGGTATTCGGAAATGCGTTACTTATCTTGATCCGTCTGAATTCAAGAGTACATGGCTCGGCAATAAAGCGGTATACCGCACCCGCTTGGCCATAGCCGACGGCGGTGAATTGATTATTTTGGCTCCCGGCGTCAGGGAATTTGGTGAGGATGAGCAGATAGACAAACTCATTCGCAAGTATGGTTACTGCGGGCGACTGAATTTGCTGAAATTATTTGAGGAAAACGAAGACCTGCGCAAAAACATGGCCGCTGCCGCTCATCTGATCATAAGCTCTTCTGACGGGAGATTCTCCATCACTTATTGCGTGCAGGATGAATTTATGGATGAAATTTCTTCTGTACATTATAAAGCGGCTTCTTATGCAGAAATGGCAAAAAAGTATGATCCGGAAACACTTTCCCCTGGCTGGAACAGGCTTCCGAACGGTGAGGAGATTTACTATGTTCCAAACCCGGCCCTGGGACTCTGGGTCAACCAGGAAAAATTCTGATTTTTTTTGATAAAAGACCGCAAATCAGTGATGCTAAGTAAAAGAAAAGTGCAGGCTGCCGTTAAATTGATAAATAGCGTCTGTTTGCATAAATCAGTACAGCACTTAGCAAAAGTAAGGACCGTGAATTCCTATTCATGGTCCTATATTTTTTACTTTCGATTGAAGGGGCTTAATGATGTTCAGCTCCATCAGCAGTCCGTTTATTTCCACCCCTGTAAGCATAATGACGGAGGTCAGCAAAAGCCACAGCAGAAGGATGATAACAGTACCCAACGCGCCGTAGAATCTCGAGTAATGGGAAAAATGATTGACATAGAATTGAAAAATCATAGTGAAGATGATCCAGACAAAGGTTGTAAAAACAGCGCCGGGAAGGGCGCAGCGCAAACAGACTCTCTGGGCCGGAACAAAGATATAGAAAGACAGTATCAATAAAAAAACCATCAATTCCGGGATGATGACCCGAAGGACGTGAAGCAGTTCGTTTAAGGGTATCAGGCCGTATCTGTTGACCAGATTGATAATTTGCTGCCCGAATACAATTCCTAAAAGAGCCATCACAATGGCCAGGGCAAACAGGACAACGCATAAAATAGAGAGAGCGAAGCGGAAGATAATATTTCTCCGCTCATTGACGCCCAAAGCCCTGTTTGTTGCTTCCATAAAGGATCTGAAACCGCCTGAAGCGGCATAGATTGCAAACAGCACCGAAAAAGACATCAAACCGTCTCTCTGCTGATCTACCACGTCAATGACAATTTCGGAAATAAAGGTGTGAACCTCCTGGGGCAAATATGCTTTCAGGGATGACAATATGGCTGCAGAATCCAGGTTTGCATAGCTTACAAGGGTCGTCAGAAAGATCAGAAACGGAAAAAAAGAAAGCAGCAAATTATATGTCAAATGATAAGCATATTCCATAATATGGTCATGATGCATCTTTGCGATCAGGAGCTTTACAAATTTCAGAAGGGAGTATTTTTTTTCCATATGTCTTTCCTAACCTTGCTTCACATTACCTTCAGTGTTTCTAATATGCAGATTCCCAGGCAAATTTATTCCCAATCGGACCAAAATAAGAACAATCACCCGTTTCCAGGTGATTGCGCACTAAAACCTCACTCTGCCGCTTTTCGAGGCTATTATTTGCAGCTATCGGTCTCTTCGCATTTACACTTGCGCTTTACCACATCAAAAGGTCTCATCATATCGTGATCTTCATGCTCTAAAATATGGCAGTGATATATATACCGCCCGGTATAAGGCCCAAATCTCATGACAAGGCGGGTGACAAATCCCGGAAATGCCTGGACCGTATCCTTCCAGCCTCTCTGATTTGCAGGGGGAGGTTCGGGTTCTCCGGTAAACCTCAGCCGGCCTGTCTGGCTGTACAGAGCCGTGTCAAAGGGAATCTGGTCGAGAATCTGGAACTGGATCTGATGAATGTGGATGGGATGCACACCCAGACCGCCATTGATAATTCTCCAGCATTCTGTTTCACTTATCACCGGTTCTTCAGAGATTCCATCCATGTATTCATGATTGTTGAGCAGGAACAGGGGGCGGGTATATTGATCCGTTGAAACATTGATAGTGATATCCCTCGTCCTGGTAATATCACCTTCCTCATATCTTTTAATATTGCTCAAAAATCCGGGTACCGCACTGGTGTCGTCAGAGGTTCTGGCGATCACTCTGAATTGCATGATTTGCCCGACGGTTGACGGATCGGGCTCACTGCCAAAATTAAAAGGGGTCCTGGCAGTGTTGATCAATACAATTTTGCTTCCTGCGGGCTGACCGGCAAAGTCAACGACAAGATCGATGCGTTCGGCAGGGGCAATGGTGACCTCGTCCAGTACGGCCGGCTTTTGGAGCAAGCCGCCGTCGGAGCCGATCTGTATCAACGACTGACCCGAAGAAAGCTTCATGCGGTAAAACCTTTCATTGGAAGCGTTTAATATGCGGAAACGGTATTTCCTTTGCTCGACTTCCAGATAGGGCCAGGCCTTTCCGTTTACAATGATGGTATCTCCGGCAAAACCCGGAGTAATGGAAACTTCCGGATACCCGGGCGGAGGATTCTCGATATTTTTTGGATAGAACAGCGAATGATCCTCTTCGTTAAAGGTTTTATCCTGAATAATCAGCGGTATTTCATAGATGCCCGAAGGAAGATTTAAAGCCTTCTCTTGTTCATTGCGGATGATATACATTCCCGCCAGCCCGGCATATACATTCAAGCGGGTGATGCCCACCGTATGGTCATGGTACCAGAGGGTTGCCGGCCGCTGGCTGTTGGAGTATGTATAAACCTTTTGGGTAAAGCGGGGGCCGCATTTCTCAAAGTTTCTGGTAAACCAGGCGTCGGGGTAGCCGTCACTTTCAGGCTTTACTTCGGCCCCGTGGAGATGCACCACTGTCCGCACCTCGGGCATATCGTGGCCGGATCCGTGGAGGGTCCTGTCCACAGGCAGCAAATGTTTATCAGGCAGCTCGTTTATCCATCGTACATGAGTACATTCTCCTTCTTCGGTTTCGATGGTGGGGCCGGGAACCTGTCCTTCGTAGCCCCAGACTTTTGTGGCCTTTAATTGACTATGAAACTGGTGGAAAAATTCCTGCATTCTTACTTCGTAAAAGGTGCTCTCCTTACCCTGCTCCTTGGGCTGCAGCACCCGGGGAATAGGCAGAGGGTCTAAAAAAGGCCTTATCCGCATGAAAATCATCCTCAAAAATAATAAACCTGTAGTATATTATGCGTACAAGCCCAGCCCGGTTCTTCAAAACTCTTTAAACAACAGAATACGACAAATTGCATCTTGTAATCCCATGGATGCTCGTGTACAATCATACAAGGATGTAATAGGATGTGAACAGAATGCGCTTTATTGGCAGTAAAGTTAATCTGCTTGGGAAAATTCAGGACGTCATCAACGAAAATGTAAACGACCATGCTGATACATTTATGGATTTGTTTTCAGGGACAGGAACCGTAGGCAGCTATTTTAAAAAGGATTATCGGATCCTTTCCAACGATATTCTCTATTTTTCATATATCCTTCAGAAGGCGGCTATCGAGAACAATACCATTCCCGGTTTTTCCAAACTGAAAAAGGCCGGTATAGGAGATCCTTTATTCTATTTGGAGACGGAAAAATATGAAATATCCGACGAGTATTTTATTACAAAATACTATTCCCCTTACAATGGCTGTGAAAGAATGTATTTTACTGTTGAAAATGCAAGCCGGATCGATTTTATCAGGCGTAAGCTCGATGCCTGGAGGAAGGCGGAGTTGGTCTCCGACAGGGAATTTACTTACCTGCTGGCGGCCTTAATTGAAGCCGTGCCATATATTTCGAATATCTCGGGGACCTATGGCGCTTATCTTAAAGGCTGGGATAAAAGAGCCCTGGGGCAATTGACACTGCGGCGGACCGATATCACCAATAACAGGAGAAACAATAAATGCTGGAATGAGGATTCCAATCAGCTGATCAAAAGGGTGAAGGGGGATATTTTATATATTGATCCCCCGTATAACGGACGGCAGTACATCACCAACTATCACCTGCTGGAGACCATTGCCCGGTATGATGCTCCTGATATTTACGGCGTGACAGGCCTGCGCCCGTATCATGGCGAAAAATCAGCCTACTGCCTGAAGGAAGAAGTCTTTAAAGCGTTCAGCGGCATTATTGAAGATGCCAAATTCCGGCATATCCTGGTAAGCTATAGCTCGGATGGACTGCTCTCCGAAGGGGAAATCCGGGAGGTGCTCACCAAATACGGCATCCCTGAAACCTATAAACTGTATAAAATTCCTTACCGGAAGTATAAAAGCAAGCACAAACAGGAATCTGACGAGTTATATGAGTACATATTTTATATCCGGAAAAACGCGGCCTCGGGCAAACCGGTCAAAAAGACAAAAATGGTAAATACCAGCAGTTACAAAGGTGTCCGGTATATTAAAAGCCCCTTGAATTACATCGGGGGCAAATATAAATTATTGAGCCAGATACTGCCGCTCTTCCCGCAAAAGATCAATCAATTTGTAGATTTATTTGCCGGCGGCTTTAATGTGGGTATTAATGTCAAAGCGAATAAAATCTTTGCAAATGACATCAACAATTATGTGACTGAAATCCTGGAAACTTTGAAAGAACGTGATATGGCCGATGTGATCCGCCATATCGAGGGCAGAATCCACGAATTTGGCCTGTCCAAAGAAAATGAAGAAGGCTTTTTAAGGTTCAGGGAGTTTTATAATACCCAAAAAAATCCGCTGGATCTCTATACCCTGATATGCTATTCCTTCAATTATCAATTCAGATTCAACAATCATCAGGAGTATAATAATCCTTTCGGGCGAAACAGGAGCCAGTTTTCCGAAGAATTGAAAAAAAAGCTGGTAAGGTTTTCGGAAGAGCTGAAAAAAAAGGATATACTCTTTACCAATCACGAATTTGAAAATTTTGATTTTGAACAGCTGGGCAGCGAGGATTTCGTATACTGCGATCCGCCCTATCTCATCACGACCGGTTCCTATAATGACGGCAACAGGGGATTTAAGGACTGGAACAAAGACCAGGAGACAAAACTTCTTAAGATATTGGATTTTTTAAACGAGCGCCGTATCAGGTTTGCCCTTTCCAATGTTTTAAGCCATAAAGGGTCGGAAAATACCATTTTAATAGAATGGTCCAGAAAGTATAAAGTTCACTCTCTCCAGTATAGCTACTCCAATTCAAGTCATAATACCATTCGGGGAAAGAGCGAGGAAGTATTGATCACAAACTATTAAATGCACCTATGTGCATGGGAGGAAATGCATGGAACAGGTGAGATTATCCGATATATCCATACGGACCTTTGGCTGGATCCAAAATCCGGGCGATTTTCAGAAGCTTAAAAAGGTTGTCCGGGTTTTTGATCACACATCGGATATACATGCTGATTTAAAGGAAAACCGTATTCCCGCACTGATTGAGGAACGGGATGGCAGGGATGAATTTCTGGCCCAACTGAATAGAATTCCATTGAAATTAAAATATAAGGACCTGGTCGGAACCTCGTTTAAGCCCAGAGGCAGTGCACGGTGCAACAGTATTATCCAGGCCATTGTGGAAGGGCAGGGAACCAAGAAATTTGTCGACAACTGGTCTGCCGACGGCTTTGTAAGATGGGCCCATGCTCTGGGCTTTATTGATTATCAATATATGCTTGATGCTTTTTCCATCACCCGGTCAGGATTCGATTTTTCCAGATCGGAAGATCATAGTGAGGATGAAAGGTCAATACTCATTGATGCGGTTCTATCCTATCCGCCGGCTGTCCGGGTTTTGGATCTGTTGTCCTTAGGGGATCATCTGACCAAATATGAAATAGGCAAAAAGCTGGGCTTTACAGGCGAATCCGGCTTTACCTCTCTGCCGCAGAATATTCTCATTCCTGCTCTGGCGGCCTGTGATGATGCCAAGGAGCGCAATAAAATGAAGACGGACTGGGACGGCTCATCGGACAAATATGCCCGGATGATCGGGGGCTGGCTGGAAAAGCTGGGTTTGGTGAACAAAGTCCCAAAAACATTTGATGTGGTCGTAAACGGCGTCGCTGAATCTGTCGGCATACCTCATGCCTACAAAATTACGCCCGAGGGTTTAAAACAGTTAAGAAGGGCAAAAGGTGTGACCAAAGCCCAGAGGGTGCCCAAGAGGGTATGCTGGGAGATGTTTGCGACGAAAAAGACGGACAGGGTCTATGTAAGAACCAGAAGAAGCTATATTTTGAAAGCTTTGGCCGGCGGGATGGGGCTGGTTTCTTTAAACAGGCTGAAAGAAATTCTGGCCTTAAGAGGGCTGGAAGAAAATATAGAGACCATTGAAGATGATATAAGGGGCTTAGTCAATATCGGTCTCCACATGGAGGAGAGCAGCAGGGGATATGTGCTGAAGGATACCATCAATGATTTTACCATACCGGTTATTGAAATCGAGGAAGCGTCCAGGAGTTCTGTTGAAGAGCTCAAATCGGAATTGAGGCCCCAGCTTAGGGTGCTCTCCCATGATTATCTTCAATTGGTGGAGATAGCTCAGGAGCCGGATCAGAACCGCCTTTTCGAGATGAAGGTAATGGAACTGTTCGTAAACGAATTGGGCTTCCAAGGCTGCCATCTGGGCGGCAGCAGGAGACCCGACGGCATTTTATACACTACAGATCTTGAAAAAAATTACGGCGTCATTGTGGACACCAAGGCCTATCGGGAGGGATATAGTCTGCCGATTGGCCAGGCTGACGAAATGGAAAGGTATATCCGGGAAAATATAGACCGGAACCCATCGGTGAATCCCAATAAATGGTGGGAGGCGTTTCCGGATGATATAGAGAATTTTACATTTCTGTTTGTAAGCGGTTTCTTTAAAGGAAACTTCAAAGATCAGCTGGAGCGTATCAGTCTCAATACGGGGGCGGCCGGCGGAGCTATTAGTGTGGAGCACCTTCTGCTGGGTGCGGATTACTATAAGCGCGGCGTATTAACTTTAGAGGATTTTGAAAACCATTTCTGCAATGGGGAGATCCAATTTTAATGCGTTTTCCTAAACAGCCCGTACAATTATGCCAGAGCCAATTTCTCCGAATGTTAAATCTATGTAAAGTCATTGTTAATGCATGTTGCTTCTTGTAGAATGGGGAATGTTATACACCTTTTTAGTACTATGGAGGATCATTAATGAGTATTACTATGATTTTTTTGCTCCTTGGCGGTCTGGGCATGTTTCTTTACGGAATGAGCATGATGTCAGAGGGGCTGGAGAATGTCGCCGGCGACAGGATGCGGCGCATTCTTGAAGTACTGACTTCAAACCGTTTTGCAGCAGTAGGAATTGGTGCGGCGGTCACGGCGGTCATTCAGAGTTCTTCAGCCACCACGGTTATGGTAGTGGGTTTTGTCAATGCAGGCCTGATGAATTTACTCCAGGCGACGGGTGTGATTATGGGCGCCAATATCGGCACTACCATAACGGGACAGCTGATCGCGTTTAAACTTTCCGACATTGCTCCCTTTATCCTTTTTATCGGAATGCTGATGACCATATTTTCAAAAAAACGAAAAGTCTCAAAAATAGGTGAAATCGTTCTTGGCTTTGGACTACTTTTTGTCGGAATAACGCTTATGTCCCAAGCAATGGACCCTCTAAAAGAAAATGAACAGTTCAGAAGTTTTTTGGTCAACTTCAAAAATCCTGTTGTGGGTATCCTGGTAGGGACCATTTTTACTGCCGTTATTCAGAGCTCTTCGGCTTCTGTGGGAATATTGCAGACACTGGCCGTCCTTGGACTTATAGGGCTGGATAACGCTGTTTATGTTATATTGGGACAAAATATCGGCACCTGCATTACGGCAATACTGGCTGCCATCGGCACCAGTGCAAATTCCAAGCGGACCGCAGGGATACACCTGATGTTCAATATTCTGGGTACAACAATATATATGATCCTGTTGGGCATTTTCCCAGGTCTTGTACCGATAATTGAATCCCTGTCGCCCGGTGATGCAGCCAGACAAATCGCCAATTTTCATACCCTGTTCAATCTGTCGGTAACCATTATGCTTTTTCCATTTGCCTCACTGATGGTAAAGCTTATTACGCGCATAATACCGGAAAAGCAATCGGCCGATGCTGTGGAGAGAAAGCTCCTGTACTTGGATGAGAGAATTGCTCAAACCCCCGCTATTGCATTAAGCCAGACGCTGAAAGAGATCAATCGCATGGGGAAGCTTGCCAGAGACAGCTTACAATTATCGATAGAAGCATTATTCGAGCAAAATGAGCAAAAGGCTGAAAAAGTACTTGAATTTGAAAAAACCATAGACTATTTGACTCAGCATATTACAACCTATCTGATAGATTTCAGCGGAATGGATTTATCGAAGAATGATTTGAAAGTAATGGGCAGCCTGCATCATGTGATTATAGATTTGGAACGCATCGGGGACCATGCCGAAAATATTGCGGGCTATGCTGTGACGCTTCATGAAACGAAGGATGATTTATCCCCGGAAGGGCACGATGAATTAAGAGCCATGGTCGAAAAAACAATGGAGATACTGGATAAAAGCCTGGAGATCTTTAAGAGCCGGGATAAAAGTAAGCTTCAGAACATTACAGACCTGGAGCAGGAGATCGACAATATGAAGAAGGATTATATAAAAAATCATATCGACAGGCTGCAGGTAAAAGCATGTAATCCGCAAGTAGGAGTCATTTTCACCAATACGGTCGCAGCCCTTGAAAGAGTTTCCGACCATGCCGATAATATCGCCTTTTCCATCAATATCGAATAAATAAGAACCCCGCCCACTAACGCAATAGAAGATTGCTGATGGGGCCTGGGAGCCTTGTTGCTTCGTAATAAAAGACATATAGCATCGCTTGTTCCGGAGTACCTTAAAAGGTACTCTTTTTTAGTGTGCCGAGCATGGCACTATTCTAATCGGTGAAAGTCCGAAGCGGGG
>ENA-UOOK01001897-UOOK01001897.1-fermentation-metagenome-genome-assembly--contig:-NODE-1897-length-26785-cov-3.895398_pt1 | contig 26785 bp, 18 predicted proteins | sample MGYA00245777_ERZ724023 | MGnify/ENA primary metagenome ERZ724023 (study PRJEB28704, sample SAMN03018312) | fermentation metagenome | biome: anthropogenic terrestrial biome; feature: soil; material... | reverse complement strand
CTTGCAACATATCGGGTATAGATTTTGGAGTAAAAGGACCGCATGGCAAGCAAAGGAACTTCTTCAACAGCATGGGTACGAGATTATTGAGAATACCTTTGGAAGACCCCTGACATTTACAGAAATAAAGGATGTAATACAAGATATAGATGGTGTTATTGCGGGAGTAGATACCTGGGATGAAAATGTGTTTAAGATTGCTCCTAAATTAAAGATAATATCTAGATTTGGAGTAGGTGTTGATAATATTGACCTTGTTAAAGCAAAACAATATGGAATAACTGTAACCAATGCCCGCGGCTCAACTAATGCAGTAGCAGAACTTACAATAGGGCTTATGTTAAGTGTTTTAAGAAACATACCCAGACTTGATAGTTCTACCAGAAAAGGTTGTTGGGAAAGATTCGTAGGGTGTGAGCTGTCGACACAGAAAGTAGGATTGATAGGATTTGGAAATATAGCTCAATCTGTTGCACGAAAATTAAAAAGCTTTGATGTAGAAATATATGCATACGACAAATACCCGGATGAAAACAAAGCCAAGGAGCTAGATGTAAAGCTTGTTGCTTTTGAACAAGTATTAAGTGAATGTGATATTGTAAGTCTTCATCTTCCTAGTTTTAAAGAAACATATCATATTATTGATGAAAAAGTATTAAATGTTATGAAGGATGGTGCATATTTGATTAACACTGCTCGTGGAGCTATTGTTGATGAAAAAGCATTATATAATGCTTTAAAATCAAGCAAACTTACTGCTGCAGGGCTTGATGTTTACGAAAAAGAACCTGTGGACATGCAAAATCCTTTACTTCAACTGAAAAATGTTGTTTTAACACCTCATACTGCAGCAGAAACATCTGAAACAATAGATAAAGTCAGCATGATTACCGCAAAAGCTATAATTGATTACTTTAATGGTAAAATACCTGAAAACATCTTAAATTGATTGCTTATTCTAATGCAAGAACTTATTAAGATTATTGTTACTCAATAAGTTCTTGCATTAGAATACCATATAAACAAACTATAGATGGAGGTATTACCACATAATAACAGTTTATATAGAAGCAATAACTAAAAAACTGGGCTAAACGCCAAATGGAATATGACTTATTCAGAGATGAAGAAATTAGAAACATAATTAAGGAAGAAAAAGTCAAATTAATATCATGGAAAGAATTGCGTGATATTAGAAAATAAAAAGTTGATATATGGTGCTATAATAGTGGTATATAACAAAAATAACAGTTGACATGTCAAATGTGAAATGCTATAATAAAACCAGCTAAAATGTATTTCGGAAATCAAACCCTAAAAACTCTTATATTTGGAAAAATCTATACTTTATAATAGATGCGTAAAAGTAAGTTTTACTAATTTCAAAATAGAGGGGAAGAACAATATGGAATCATCTTTTTTTGAGGAACGTTTTATATTTAATCCAGAAACAAGTTCTAAAGGTCATGTACATGCTTCTTGCATCATAGAAACTCCACAAGGAAATTTGTTGACAACTTGGTATGAAAATGGTCCAAAGCTTGATTCATATTATTATAAATCTGGCGATTGGGATAAAAGTGATGATGTCAGAATCGGAGGGGCATGGTTTTCAAAAGAATTCGATTCATGGGCACCTCCTTTTGTGATGTCAGATACATTTGGCGTTTCTGATAATAATCCTACATTGATTATTGATAAACAGAAAAGACTGTGGGTCTTCTATGTCACATTGCTGGCAGTTCCTATGAGAGCATGGGAAAGTGCCTTAGTCCGATATAAAATTTCAACAGATTATGAAAATGCATCGCCACCTTGCTGGGAACAGGAAGATATTTTAGTACCACATTCCAACAATTTTGATCAGATTATAATAAATGAAGCGGATATGCTCCGACGTACTTCTAGCAGGAGAAATAAAGATAATCTAACCATGGCAAAGGAGCTTACTGATAAACTCAATGATCCATATTCACGCAGGTTGGGATGGATGACAAGAAATCACCCCAAAGTTCTTGACGATGGTACTTTAATATTGCCCCTGGCAAATGAGAATTTTAATGTGGCAGCCATGGCAATAACCTCAGACGGGGGAAAGTCCTGGAAAATGTCCCAAACTGTTCCTGGAATAGGAGTAATACAGCCTTCTATTGTACAATTAAAGGATAGAAGATTAGTAGCTTTTTTTCGGGATACATCTCAGTTATGCCGCATACGGCGAAGCGAATCTTTAGATAATGGCCTAACTTGGTCAGACATTACTCCAACAGAACTGCCAAATCCAAATAGTGGTATTGAAGCTGTTTTACTTCAAAATGGTAATATGGTAATGATATATAATGACAAAGAAACCAGTCCACGAGATCGTATTGCAGTATCACTATCTACAGACGAAGGGAAAACATGGAAATGGACTCGCTATCTTGACAATATACCCGGAGAACGTTTTTCCTACCCATCTGTCATTCAGTCCAGAAATGGGCTTATTCATGTTACATACAGTTACAACTTAAAGACAATAAAGCACGTTTGCTTCAACGAATCCTGGATTATGAATGAATAATAAAAATTGAATAATAGGATATAAATGGGAGGGGGCAGTTGTAGTATTTCTTTAAAATATGCTTTTAAAAGGGGAAATAGCTAGACTTAATAATTCGAAGAATCAAATATTGAAAAGGAATATTGAAGATCTTTATCAATTAGTTGAGAATTAAAAAGGAGGAAATAATATGTTTAAAAAGGTTGTAACTTTTATTATTGTATTGACACTGGTTTTAGGTATATTCACCGGATGTACATCAGGAAACAATAACACTGCTAGCAACAATGACATATCAAAGACTTCAAAAGATGAACCTGTTATAGAACAAAGACCTATAGTTGCAATTAAAGTATTGGGTAATGGAGGTAATAATACGAAATTCTATGAAAATCCAGATAATGTGAATTTCATCAAGGAAAAGTTTGGGATTGTATTCCAGTATGAATGGGGTCCTGCTGATAGGAAACCATTTAGAGAGGTTGCATTGACTAAGTTTGCTTCAGGAGAAGTTGCTGACTACATATTTTTTAACCTTTCAGAGGATGATACTCTAAAATTAGGTATGGAAGGACAGTTACTTCCTATTAACAAATATGTTGATAAGCTTCCAAATTATCGTGCTTTATTCACTGATGAAGAATGGGAATATTTCATACTTGATAATATGGATGATAAAGAGAACGTATATTTTTTACCGCCAAAAGAGATTGAACTCTCATCCGGGAGCAATACATTGATTTACAGAAAGAGTACCTTCGATAAATTAGGTCTTATTTGGCCAAAAACTACAGATGAATTCTATGAAGTCTTAAAAACCATTAAACAGGAAACCGGTGTTACGCCTGCTTATGTAGGTGGCTCCAGTGAAGATGAAAATGCGAAGATTGTTGAAAGGATACTTGCACCTTCATTCCGCACAAGACGTTCCTTTATTTTGGATCCGGATCTCAATTATGACATAGCATTTGGTCCTGCAACCGACAAATACAGAGATGCATTGAGATTCGCAAGAAAGCTGGTAAAAGAAGATTTATTCCTTGGTGTAAAATATGAAAAAGTAAATGAGGCTGTTGCGACTGGTAATGTTCATGTGTTACAGTCTGGTCCTAATGGAGCAGACTCCCTTACGGTTAGCATGAAGAAAATTGATCCTGAAGTTCAATGGGAAGTCTGTGATTTTCTCCAGGGTTACCCAGGAAAGGCTCCAACACCTGATGCTCAGGAACCATATGGATCTTATGGCCCTATGATTTACGGAAAGATTGCTCCAGATAAACTTGAAAGGTTGTTGGAGTTTCTTGACTGGACCTCTACAAAAGAAGGAATCATTTGGACCAACTTTGGTCTTGAGAATAAATCCTTTACTTATGAAAATGGTAAAGTAAAATGGATGCCTCATATTAAAAATGACCGAAATCCTGATGGCAAAGATGATGCGTATAAATATGCATTAACAGGTCTTCATGAAGTAAGGACAATGGCACCTTCAGAGTGGACAGTTTATGAAAAAACCCCGTTGGAGAGATTCAACGAAATGATGAGAAAATATGATTATATTCAACAAATCCGCGCTTTTGTAACACCAGCAGAAGATGAAATCCTCAGTGGTTACACCGACGCAATGAATGATATTAAGGATGAGTATATTGTTAAATATTTAAGTGGTGAACTTGATGAAACAGCATGGGATCAATATATTCAGAATATAAAGCGTGCAGGACTGGATGAAGCCACAAAATTGTACAAAGAAGTCTATGAAAAAACCAAGAAAATTCAGCAAAGCAGAAATTAGTAGGACGCAATAAAATAATAACCTTTTAAAAGCCTTGGGGTGTTAAGCCCCCTTTTCTTTTATGGATAAGTTTCCATTTCAAATTTAGTATGGGAGTGTATTATATGACCAGAAGGTATTGGAATAGAAAAAGAAACAATAGAATATTGTTACTTAGCATCACTATATTAATTTTTGCTCAACTTGGCCAATCAGTCGGGTATGCAGTTAATGCCCCACTAAAGGATAAGTATAGAAAGCAAACATCGGACGAAAGACTTATTTATTCTATAGAACAGCTAAATGAAACTTATTATTCAGAAATTACAGAACAACTAAAAGAAAAAGGTCATAAAACTACTCAAAATATTGAAGTCACATTAACAACTGATAATATTATTGCATCAAGCAAAGGACATATTCCTGTTCAGAGTGGAATAGGTGGACTTGATAAAGACGCACTTTTATGGGAAAAAGATTATAAGTGGTTTGATTGGAGTTTTGAATTACCTGAAGAAGGACTATATTGTATTGAACTAGAATACTATCCTCTTCCCGGTTCAGGAACGAATATACATCGGGAGATAATGATAAATGGAAAAGTTCCTTTTCTGGAGGCACATAATATTGCTTTTTATCGTTTATGGAATGATGTGGGAGTACCTAAAATTAATAATATAGGTGATGAGATAAGACCTAAACAAAAAGAAATAAAAAGATGGGTAACAACGGATATTACGGACAGTTATGGAATTCACTCTCAGCCATTGTTGTTTTATTTTAACAAGGGTGAAAACACAATACGAATAAATATGCTAGATCAACCAATGGCAATAGGAAATATTTACATAAAGTCTCCGAAAATCATCCCAACTTACCAGGAAGTATTAAGTAAATATAAAAAAAAAGGATATAAAGCTGCAGAAAAGTCGGTTAAGTTTCAAGCAGAATCCAACATAATAGAAAAAAATGATTCAACTATACGGCTGGAAAGTGACAACGATCCAGTTACAGAACCAATATCAAGGGGAAATGTAAAGTTGAATATTATTGGTTCAGGAAGATGGTCAAAAGCAAATCAATCCATTACCTGGGAGTTTGATGTAGAAGAAGATGGATTGTATCAAATTGCAGCGAGACTTGCTCAATGGTATACTGATGCTATACCATCTTATAGAAAAATAGAAATTGATGGCAAGGTTCCATTTGCAGAACTTGAAGCTTATAATTTTAAATACGGTGATAAATGGAGAGTAGAGGCGCTCCAATGTGATACGGGAGAGCCATATCTATTTTACCTTGAAAAAGGTACTCATACATTGAAAATGACTGTGAAAATGGGCCCTATTGCTGAAGTATATGAAGCGTTGAATCATGATATCAAACTTATTTCTGATGTTATAAGATCTATATACATGATAACGGGAGACAATCCTGACCCCAATTATCGTTATGAACTTCAAACAAAAGTTTTGGATCTGATTGATAATTTAAAAAAACTTGCTGAAAGTATGGAAATACAAGGACAGAAATTGCTGAATGTTTCAACAAGAAATACCGTAATGGCAAATAATATGCTATCAATCAAATCACAATTGGAAAAGATGATCAATAACCCCGATCTTATTAGTAATCAAATAAATGATTTAAACAATGCTCAGGGCAGCATAGGAAATTTTATACAAGAATTAGAAATCAGTCCTTTAACTTTTGACTATTTTGAAATTGTTCCGCCAAATGCAAAACTTCTTAACCTCCAATCTAATTTCTTACAAAGGATAACTACTACAATAGTGAATTTAATTTCATCATTTACAAAGGACTATGACAGTGTAGATGGAGTACTTAAAATAACAGAGGGACAGGATGGGAAGAATGCAACTAAAACTCTTGAAGTGTGGATCGCTAGAGGTAAAGAGTGGGCGGGACTGGTAAAAGAATTAACTGATGAAGATTTTACGGCAAAAACTGGTATAAGTATCAAGATGAATGTACTACCTGCTTCACAGCTAAATGCCGGTTCGGTTAATGTCTTAATGTTATCGATAATATCAGGTCAAGCACCGGATGTGGTCATGGGTTCTGCATCAGGCTCTCCCGTGGAGTTTGCAATCCGTGATGCAGCAAAAGACATATCACAGTTTGAAGGTTTTGAAAATGCTAAAAAACGATTCATTCCAGGGCTTATTACTCCATTTGAGTATCAAGGAGGGGTATATGCGCTTCCAGAAACATTAAATTTTTCTGCTTTGTTTTATCGTAAAGATATTTTGAATGAGATTGGAGTAGAAATACCTAATACATGGGAAGAGTTATATAACTATACATTGCCGACCTTATACCAAAATCGTTTGGAATTTGCACCACCTGAAGGATTCCCAGCTTTTCTATATCAAAATGGTGGAGATTTCTATACGAAAGATCGTCTTAAATCTGCCTTGGATACTCCAGAGGCATTTAGAGCATTCAAGGAATACACTGAATTATTCACTAGTTATGGCATACCAGTATCTGTAAACTTATTTAACAGAATGCGTACTGGTGTAACACCAATGGGTATTGGTGATTATAATCTTTATGTAATGTTATCAGTAGCAGCTCCAGAGCTATTGGGTCGCTGGGGAATTGCCCCCATTCCGGGACATAGGAGATCTGATGGAACCATAGACAGATCCACTTCGATCCCGGGAAGTCAGGCTATTATGATGATGAAGCAGACAAATAAGCCGGAAGAAGCATGGAAGTTTATAGATTGGTGGACTAGTAATGAAATTCAGGCTGAGTTTGGGAAAGAAATTGAGGCATTAATGGGACCAAGGGCAAGATGGAATACCGCAAATCTAGATGCATTTAGACAACTTCCATGGCAAAGAGAAGATCTTAAAGTAATAGAACAACAATGGCAATGGATCAAGGAGCCACCTGTTGTATTAGGTGGGTATTTTACGTCCCGGCACATCCAGAATGCATATACAAGAGTTGTAATGGAAGGAATAGATGCAAGGGATTCTCTGGAGCAGGCAGTAAAAGATATTAATAAAGAGCTTAAGATTAAACAGGAAGAGTATGGTATTATGCCAAAAGAAGGAGGCTTTTAACATGACAACCGAGTTGACAAGAACCAGTGAACAACCTAAATTAAGGTCACAGACAAAAAGCAAATTTGAACGCTTTTGGCAGAAATATGGAATAGGATATTTATTTATCACTCCCTTTTTCATATTATTTACAGTTTTTGTTGCAATTCCGGTTCTTCTATCATTAGTATTAAGTTTTACCTATTATAATATGATTCAACCTCCAAGATGGCTTGGATTAATAAATTTCAAGACCCTGATTCTGGAAGATGATGTTTTTTTGATAGCCATTAAAAACACAGTAATTTTTGCATTAATTACAGGGCCAATAGGATATATCGGTTCATTTTTATCAGCATGGGTCATAAACCAGCTAAAGTTTCGAAATGCTTTTAGCCTTGCTTTTTATGCTCCTTCTATAACAAGTGGTATTGCAATGTCGGTTATATGGTTATATTTCTTTTCATCAGACCGATATGGCTTTATTAACAATATATTAATCAACCTAGGTATTGTATCCAATCCAATACATTGGAATATGAGTCCTAGTACCATAATGCTGGTTGTAATTTTTGTATCCGTATGGATGAGTATGGGAACTGGCTTCCTTGTCTTTCTAGCCGGTCTTCAAACAATTCCGGAGGAACTGTATAATGCAGGAAAGATCGACGGAATAAGGAACAATTTCCAGGAACTTAGGTACATTACTATTCCTATGGTAAAGCCTCAGCTTTTATTTGGAGCAGTAACATCAATTGTTAGTTCATTCGGAGTCTTTGACGTTGCAGTATCAATTGCTGGAATGCCAAGTCCTGACTATGCAGCACATACTATTGTAGCCCATTTATATGATTATGCTTTTATACGTTTTGAAATGGGTTATGCTTCAGCCATATCTTTATTTTTATTCCTTTTAACCTTTACATTGGGACGAATCAGCATGAAGATATTCTCAACAGAAGATATGTACTAAATGCATACTAAAGTGCAGTAATAGATGTAGTTAAGGGATAGAAAAAAGAAGGAGGGTTAAGAAATAATGATAAATATACTTGGAACAATGAGCAAGATCAGAAGAAAATTTAGCTTTAAATGGTTTTTATTATACGCATTTATGCTGGCACTAGTAGGTTTCACATCGTTGCCACTTATATATATGGTTTCAACGGCATTTAAGCCAATAGATGAATTATTTTTGTTTCCACCAAAATTTTTTGTACGGAATCCTACTATAGAAAATTTCAAGAGTCTTTTGATGGCAGTAAGCAGCTCAACAGTTCCTTTTACAAGATATGTTTTTAACAGCATATTTATTACCTGCATAAACGTATTGGGTACTGTTTTAGTTTGCAGTATGGGTTCCTATGCTTTAGTCAAACATAAATTGCCAGGCGCCAAAATAGCTTTTAAAATTATATTGGGAGCTTTAATGTTTCCAGGTCATGTTACTCAAATTCCAAATTATATGGTAGTAAATACATTAGGTTTAATAAATACATATTCTGCTCTTATTATACCCAAACTTGCTGTAGCTTATAATTTTTTCCTTATGAAGCAATTTATCGAACAGTTGCCTGATGCCTTAATTGAGTCTGCTCGCTTGGATGGGGCAAATGAATGGTGTGTGTTCTGGAAAATAGTCATGCCTTCTATACAACCTGCAGTAGCTACGTTAGTTGTTTTTTCTTTTGTTGCAAATTGGAATGACTATTTTTCTCCATTGGTTTTTATTACTAGTGAAGCTATGAAAACACTACCATTGGCTATCCAAACTATTGGTGGATCTGCAAATATCGCTAGAGCGGGAGCTACAGCTGCGGCAACTTTCTTAACAACAGCGCCAACAGTAATCATCTTTGTCTTCATGCAATCAAGGGTAATGCAAACCATGGTACATTCAGGGATTAAGGCTTAAGGGGGATGGCGTATGAAAAAATATGTAAGCATTTTTATTATGATAACTTTTATCTTCAGTTTAACTGTAAATGTATTTGCAGCACCCAATATACCAAAGGATGAAGATATTAGAAGTAAAAGAATGAGAATCAGAGAGACTTCAGGTGATTTTATTGTGTATGATGGCAAAAGAATACCTACACCTTTAAGTTATAATCAAAATGAAACCATTTTTCAATTTGGAGAGGGTGTCGGAGGTCTTAAAGAACCAGAGCAAATATTTATTGATGAGGAAGATAAGCTATATATAGTTGATTCTGGAAACAATCGGATTATAAAGTTGGATAGATTTAGAAATGTGGAAGGAATTTATACAGGACCTGATGATAAGCCTTTCAAAACTCCAAAAGGTATATTTGTTGATTCTGATGGCAGTATGTTTATTGCTGATACCGGCAATAGTCGTATTGTTCATCTTGGCAATAATGGAGAGTATGTAGAGGAATTTATAAAGCCGAATTCTCAGTTAATAGAAGAGGCTACTTTTGAACCGGTACGTATTGCAGTTAATCATACAGGTTTAATTTATGTTTTAAATCAAGCTAATTTCCGTGGTTTTATGGTTATAGACGGCTATAATGAGTTTCGTGGGTATGTAGCTGCAACAACAACAGAATTTGATTTAATGACTGTTATCTGGAGAAAGTTTGGTACCGAAGAGCAGAAAAGGCAGATTGCACAGAGCGCAGCACCTCCATATAGCAGTTTTGTCATTGACGATTCAGGAATCATTTATGCTACAACAGTAATGGTGTTGGAGAATCAAATTGTAAAGCTAAACTCAGTAGGTGAAAACATATATAAGCCACAAGCATATGGAGGGCAAGAACAACCCAATTTTGTTGATATATCTGTTAATAAATATGGAATCATAAGTGTATTGGATTCAGTAACAAGACGAGTCTATCAATATGATCAGCAAGGTAATATGGTTACCAGTTTTGGTGGAAAAGGAAATTGGAATGGAAAATTTGAGAGGCCTGTAAGTTTTGATCAAGATAGTCAAGGTAATATTTATGTCTTAGACGGATATTTAAATCAGATACAGGTTTTCGAACCGACAAACTTCATTAAACTTGTCCAAGAGGCAACTAAGTTGCATCTTGATGGCGAATATGAAAAAGCTATGGACTTGTGGGAAGAAGTAATGAAAATCGATTCTACTTATCAATTGGCTTTTCGCGGAATGGCGAAAACCTATACGAAAAGGGAACAATGGAAAGAAGCAATAAAGTATTACAAATTAGGTAATGATAAGGAAGGTTACACAATAGCCTTTGCCCAATACAGACATCAATTATTTAGAGACTACTTTGGATGGATATTATTAGTTATATTAGGAATTATAGTATTTATTGTATGGCTTGGTAAGTTGATTAGAGAATATGCGAATTACCAAATTGATAATATCAAAATATGATAAAGGGGGGGTAATATTGAGTGATTTAAATCTTGCTTTAATTGTTTTAGTTGATCCTATGGAAGCTTTTCCTATGTTTAAATTAAAAAGAGAAAAATTTAGTTATCTACCGAGTATAATATTATTTGCTTTATTGGTTTTGGCACGGATAGCAAGTATTTATTTAGTTCATTATCCATTAGCATTATTAGAGCCTAGAAACACCAATCTTGTCCTAGAAATTGTAAAGATGCTGATACCTATTTTAACTTGGGTTGTATCCTGTTATGCTATTACAAGCATTTTAAATGGAGAAACTTTGTTCCAGGAGATATTTATGGCTGCTGCTTATTCAATGCTTCCATATATTATCCTGATTGTTCCGATTAGCTATTTTTCGAAAATACTTACTTCGCTTGAAGCTAGGCTATATTATACATTAATTTCAATTGTTTGGCTATGGGTAATTATATTATTTTTTATAAGCATACAATCCATGAATAATTATACTGCAGGAGAAACACTGGGCATTTGCCTTTTAAGTATTATAGGTGTCTTTCTTATATGGATATTGTTTGGTTTATTCTATTCCCTTAGCAAACACCTAACTGAATTTATAGCAGACATAATAAATGAAATTAAATTTATATTCTCATAATAGGGGGGGATGGAGCATGAAGAGAAAGATAATAACAATACTAATTTGCATAACAATGCTTACTGCAATTTTTCCTGTACAGGGTGACTCTCAAGCTACTTTACCATCTAGAGGAAAAAAAGTAGCAGAGTCACAAAACTTGGTGTTATATTATTCTGGTGATCCAACACCAGGTATTATTGTAGAAGATAAAAGAAATGATTATATATGGACTTCTTTTGTCAGTGAACAGTATTATGATAGCAGTAAATTGAATGATATATGGAAAAACAATGTTCAATCTTTGTTTTTCTTGGATTATATTAAAGTAGACTCGAATCATTCTGTCCCTGTCGAAACCAGTTCTGTTCAGCAAAAAACTGCAGTTAAAACTAAACTTATTGAAAACGGTATAGTGCTTACTTATAATTTTTTGGATTTAAAAATCAGGTTTCAGGTTAACATAACACTAGAGGAAGATCGGCTCAATGTCAAAATACCGAAAAAAAACATATATGAATATGGAGAAATGGGAATCGTTCATATTAGGATTCTGCCATTCTTTGGAGCTTCCAGAAATGATGAAGATGGGTATGTATTTTATCCTGATGGATGTGGAGCCATCTCTTATTTTAATAAAACACGATCGGATGTAACAAAACAATCTTGGCATGTTTATGGGTATCAGAATTTGGATATTGATGATATAACATGGACTGAGAAAATAGAATCAAAAGACGCCCAACTTCCTGTATTTGGTGTAAAAAAGGGTAATAATGCATTTTTAGCAGTTTTAGATGAAGGTGAACATGATTCTATTATTAATTATGAACCTAGTCGCCTACCTTTATTGCTAAACAGAATATATGCACAATGGGTATATCGTCGGACATATATGGCCACATTACCTAATGCCAGTATGCTTAAAAAAATGGAAAAGGAATTTATACCTGAGGATAAAGGAATAACTTATATATTTATGACAGATGAAAATGCTGACTACAGTGGAATGTCAAAATCTTACCGCAATTTATTGATTAAACGTGGGCAATTGAATAAGGTTATTGATAGCAAATCCACGATACCATTAGCTCTTGACTTTTTTATGGGTATAACAGAGGAAAGAGTGTTGGTTGATAAGTTTATACCTATGACCACCTTTAATCAGGTAAAAGATATATTAGAAGAAATCAATGAAAAAGATGTAGATGATATCCAGGTAAATTTAATTGGATGGGCAAAGGATGGGTATGGTGTTTATCCCTCAAACCCTTCTCCAAACAGATCGTTAGGAGGTACAAAAGAACTAGAGTTATTGGCTAAGTATATAGGATCAAAAAAAATAAAATTATACCTTCAAGATAATTATGTAAATGCTAGTAACAGAGGGAACGGATTTTCACCGCAATCGGATGGAGTAAGGCAAAGTAATTCCCTTGTAGCTACTAATATTATGGATAATAAATATTTGTATAACAGTCAGATTGCATTGGAAAAATTCACAAATAAAACTATACCGGCATTAAGTAAATACTTAATTAATGGAATTACTTTTGATAAGATGGGAACTCTTATTTATTATGATTCAAATCTTAAACATCCATTAACTCGAATGGGTACTAGTCAACGTTGGGGAGAAATGATAAATGAATCAAAGGAGCATTTTGGGTCTGCTGCTGTTATTGGAGGAAATGCCTATGTTTTAGAGTATGTAGATAGATTAATGGATATACCCGATAGAGATATGGGATATTATATAACAGATGAAACTATTCCTTTTTATCAGATGGTAGTTCATGGTTCAATTCCTTATTCAGGGAAACCTATAAATCTCTTTTATGATCCTGAAATGGAAAAGTTAAAAATGATTGAATATGGTTATATGCCATATTATAAATTAACCTACAGAACCCCTGAAGTTCTAAAATATACAGATTATAATGATCTATTCACTTCCTACTATAAAGACTGGAGTGAACACGCAATTAACACCTACAAGGAGTTTAATCAAAAACTAGGTATTACATGGGACCAGTATATGATAAAACATGAGAAAATTATGAACAATGTTTACAAGATTACTTACAGTAATGATACAAAGATATATGTTAATTATAAAAGGCAAGCTGTTAATGTAGATGGTCACACTATAGCTCCTGTTGATTACCTGGTAGTAGATGGAAGGGGGATGACAATATGAGAAATAAAAGGCTTGCAATGAAACAAAAAAAGGCTCTTCAAGGATATATATTTATACTTCCATGGCTGATTGGATTTTCATTCTATGGATTATATCCTTTCGCAACTTCCCTAAAATTAAGTCTCAGTGAGATTGTCAAACTTACAGGATTTGAAATGGAGTTTATTGGATGGGGCAACTATACCAGAGCTTTTATATGGGATGTAAACTTTATTCCTATGTTTATTAGTGCTGCAAAGGAAACCTTTATAAATACACCTATCATAATAGTTATTTCATTGTTTTTTTCGATTCTATTGAATCGTGATATAAAAGGCAGAGGGCTCTTTAGGGCGGTGTTCTTCCTACCAGTACTCCTAGGAACAGGATATATCATGCAGGAACTTCTAGGTGGAGGGACTACACTTCAAATGACCCAAACAGCCCAAGAACTGGCAAATGAAGCAACAACAGCATATACAGGTGGACTGGCAAGAGGCATTACTGTACCAAGAGAAATACTTATGTATCTGGGCCCCAAATTTGCTGATATTGTTACTATGTATCTGCAAAGGTTTACTTTTCTCTTATGGAAATCAAGTGTTCAGATAGTTTTGTTTCTAGCAGGTCTACAGGGAATACCTGCATCTTTATACGAAGCTGCGCGCTGTGACGGTGCTACAGAATGGGAAATGTTCTGGAAAATATCTTTACCCATGGTTTCGCCGGTAATACTTTTAAATGTTGTATATACAATTATAGATTCATTTGTTGATATTTCTAATCCCATTGTCCGTTACTTGGGGAATCTGGGCATGACGGACTTTGGTTATGCTGCAGCAATAGGATGGATTTATTTTTCCTTTATCTTAATTGTTATATTATTAGTATTTGCTATAATGAAACGTTTTATTTATAATGCAGGACAAGGGAGGAATTAGTATGGAGCTTAAAATGAGATCTAATACAGCAGTGCAAAGCAATTTCATCGAAAGTCGTGCCTTTACAAGGTTAAAAGAAGTTGCAACCAGCCATCACAGATGGAAACATCTGGTTTTAAGAATCTTCATATATGTTACTTTAGCAAACTTTGCATTTGTTTTCCTTTTACCTTTTATATATATGATTTCTACTTCTCTTAAATCCTCGGTAGACTTGGTAGATCCTTATGTAAACTGGATACCAGTCAGAGGGATAGAGTGGAAAAACTATTTGGCATCTATCAAGGCGTTAGACTATTGGAGAACTCTAGGTAACTCGCTCTTTTTATCTACAGTATGTACTTTGGGACATGTACTATCCTGTTCTTTTGCTGCCTATGCATTTGCTAGGATTTCATTTCCAGGGAAAGGTTTTCTTTTCATACTCGTAATACTAACAATAATAGTTCCGGCTCAAGTAATTATTATTCCTCTGTATATTATTAATAACAGGCTTGGTTTAAATACCTTGTTGGGGGGATATTTGCCACTGATGTTACCTACCTTTATGGGGATGGGCTTAAGAGGCGGTCTTTTTATATTTATATACAGACAATTGTTTATGGGTATACCCAATGAATTAGAAGAAGCAGCATATATTGATGGGTGCAATATTTTCAGAACTTATTGGAATATTGTAATGCCCATAGCAAAAGCCGCCACATTGGTTACAAGTATATTATCTATAGTATGGCATTGGAATGATTATTACGAGCCAGGATTCTATATTTTATCATTAAAAAGAACATTACTTCCTATGATGTTGCCGAAAATGCAAATGGTTATAGACCGTGGAGGAGAAGAGGAGATTATTGAAATGTTTAATATTGCAGTAAGAATGGGAGCAGTGTTTTTGGCGATTTTACCTATGCTTATTATGTATTTCTTTTTACAGAAAAGGTTTATGGAAGGAATTGAAAGATCTGGATTAGTAGGTTAAAAACAGTATGAAAAATAATTTGCAAGGGCAAATTCGTTTCGCACGTAGCAGGAATGAGGAATATTATGGAAAAACTAAAAGTAGGAATAGTTGATATATATTCAATGGAGGTAAAATGTTATGGATAAGACAGTAGTTAATACATATTTACAAAAATTAAAGGAACTTAGCTGCTTAAAGGGCGAAACCATAAGAGCCTGGCGATATAGGACAGCTGATTACCTGGAAGCAGGAAAGCACACTGTATCCACATATATATCTTTCCAGTTTGAGCCTTATGAAATAAAGACATTTCGGATAATATAAAAACGCACCCTGGGTTTTGTATATATAAAAAATTTGAATGGAGAAATACTTATGAAATCTGAAAAATTCAACTTTTATGATAGCAATTCATGTGACAACAAAGTAGAACTTATTGCTTCTGAGTTATTAGGAGAAATAAAAAAAATGCCTATTGTTGATGCACATAGTCACTTAGCAAAAGAAGAAGAAGCTTTGGCTCAGAATGCTGACATTTTTACACGTATTTTTTTCCAATACAGTATAACAAATGCAAAAAGTGCAGGATTCAGTAAAGGAAGGGAATGGCTTAAAGATACATCCATACCTTTGGAAGATAGATGGGAAGCTTTTAAACCATATCTTGAACATATTCGTGAAACAGGATATGCAAGAGCTGCTTGTATTACTGCAAGAGAACTTTATGGAATAGAAGAAATAAATGATGATACTTATAAAGAGTTATCCCGAAAACTTCAGCTAGAGAATCGTCCTGGGCTTTATAATAGAATTTTAAAAGAGAAGTGTAATATAAAGAGAATATTAAACCAGGGAACGTGGAAAGATGATGGAATAGATGGATATGCAGTCTCCCTTTACCGCAAATTTTTAGGCATTTACACAGCCCATGGAAAACGTACTCTGGAAAGTAATTATATAAGGTTAAAGGAACTATCAGGTGGAGACTTTAAATCTTTGGACGATTTTGTTCAATGCTGGTTTAATGAAATAATTGAGCAGGATTATATAGGTGTAAAATTTGCATCAGATTTTTCTGGAACAATTCCTGAAAAGTCTGATGCAGAAAGTGCTTTTCAAAAGCTCAGGCAGGGTAGAATGAACGAAAGCGAAAGCCAGCTTTTGGCACTGTGGATAGTGCACAGAGTAATAGATGAAGCTGGGAAAAACGGCCTTGTAGTTGCAATACATTGTGGTCTTTCCTGGGATTGTGGAGAGAATTTTTATGACGCCAGGCCGCAGAATATTATAAAAACTGTACTGGAATATCCCAACACAAAATTTGATATCTACCATGGTGGAATCCCATGGGTCAGGGAAGTGGCTGTCCTTGCAAACCAATGCCCCAATGTATATTTGAATTTAGCTTGGTGCCACCAGATTTCTCCATTTATGACGGTTAATATGTTAAATGAATGGATGGACATTGTTCCTGTTAATAAGATAATTGGCTTTGGAGGAGACCTGATCTTCCCTGAGAAAACATATGGAACTCTTATGCTGGCGATGGAGAATATTGCTCAGGTTTTGGCAATCAGAATGCAGAAAACCGAGCTTAAGTATTCTAAGGCAGTAGATATTTGCAGAATGTGGTTTTATGAGAATCCACTTGCAATATATAATTTATGACTTGAGATTGGTTGAATTTGAATTTTTGGATATAGAAAAATATACGCTTGCACACTAAATGGGGCACATAAATAATGCGCCCCATTTAGTGTTAACTTATATTTATTGCAAAAACTTAGACTCAAACCTTTTCTATTAAGCTAACAGGAACAATTTTCTGTTCATTTATATATGCTTTATTCTGTATAATCTTTGTTATCAATTTAGCAGCTTCTTCTCCGATATCATGAAGCTCTTGATGAACAGTGATAAAAGGCAAGCTAGGAGTTAGTGCATTTAGATCATCGAAGCCTGCAACTATAAAGTTTTTAGGTAATTTATAATTCTGCTCAATAACATAATCCATTATCTCATATGCGAGAACATCATTACATGCAAATATTGCAGTTAAGTTGTCTGTAATATCTTTTTCCTTCAACAACTGATAATACAACTCTTTTTTACTTTCTTGAGATTTGCTTTTGCCTAAAGAAATAATACGTATATCTTCTCTGCCGATCCCTTTTTCACTAGCTGCTTTCATAAAACCGTTAAATCTATCTAATTCAGAAGTATGAGCTGCCATATCTGTAAATATTAATGCCATTCTTTTATGATTATTTTCAATTAAATACTTGCCAATTTTGTACCCTCCATCAAAGTTATCTGAAATCACATAATTACATGGTACATTAAATGGGTATTTATCAACATATACAATAGGAAAGTTTTCCTTGAATAATTCGTAAAAAACATCAATATTCATATTACTAGATGAGGGGTATAGTATTATTCCGCTAACCTTATCTTTAACATTATTAATAAGTTGTTTTTCTAAATTAGGATCATCATCTGAATTACTTACTGATAATAAAAAGCCATTCTGTTTGAGGTGATTTTCTATACCTTGTATCAACTCTATCTCTCGACCTTGAGGCTTGAAAGATACAATTAAAGATATTAATTTAAGACCATTATCATTTTTTGTGGGATCTGTTTCTTTTACATATGTACCACTTCCAGGAATCCTATATATAAGACCATCATTGGTTAGCATATTCAAAGCTTTTGTTACTGTTATTCGACTAACATTAAAAGATTCACCTATTTCGTTTTCTGTAGGAAGCTTTTCGCTAAATCCCAAAACTTTAGAGATAATTAAACCTTTATAATGATTATATATTTCCATATATTTAAGTTTATTCTCATTTTCTTCAATCATGATAATACCACCTTCTTATGTTTATGGACAAAGTTATTGCCGTATAGTTGAAAATGTAATTGGAGCAGCGTATCCCTCTCCGATTGAAATTCTATAAGCATTATACATTAAACTATATGACATGTCAAATAATTAAAATATAACATTTAGACAAAAAAATGTTGCAATTATAGTAAATAATTGATATGATAAACAATATAGAATATGTCATATGGCTATAAACAATAAATTGGGGGTTCAGAAACAAATGGAATATAAAGTAATAAAAAAAGAATACATATTTGAAGATGATAGACCTTATAAAAGTTGTCATGCTTCAACAATTTTAGACCTTCCTGGAGAAGAAATGCTTGCAGCATGGTTTGGAGGGACACATGAAGGAGCCGATGATGTAGCTATATGGTTTTCACGTCGGACAGAAGGTAGATGGACATATCCTGCCAAAGCTGCTGATATAGAGGGTATACCACACTGGAACCCAGTTCTGCTTAAAAAGAAAGACGATACAATACTTCTATTTTATCAGGACGGACACAAAATACCTGACTGGAAATCAAAAGTAACAATATCCACAGATTATGGTAAAACATGGTCAGAGCCTAAAGAAATTGTAGAAGGAGCCAGGGGAGGTCGGGGACCTATTAAAAATAAACCTATTGTTCTGGCTGATGGCACATGGCTTGCACCTTGTTCTGGTGAAATAGGGCCATGGAATGCATTTGTGGATATTTCCAAAGATGAAGGTGTTACCTGGACAAAAAGCAGTCTTATTCCCTTAATACGGGAACCTTCAGATAATATGAAGTATTTTGAAAACAATGAATCCACAATAAATATAAAAGAAATTCCTGAATTGCCAGAGCATTATTTAGTGGTAAAAGGAAGAGGTATTATACAGCCCACGCTTTGGGAATCTGATCTCGGAATAATACATATGCTCCTCAGAAGCTGCGAAGGATTGATATTGCGTAGTGATTCAAAAGATTCAGGCAAGACATGGTCTCCTGTATATTCTGTTGGCCTTCCAAATAATAATAGTGGAATTGATATGGTTAAACTTGATAATGGCACATTAGTACTTGTTTGCAATCCTGTAGAAAAAGACTGGGGACCAAGAACTCCTTTAGTAATCTACATATCTAATGATAACGGACAAACATGGACAAAGATGCTTACCCTTGAGGATGAGCCGGGAGAATATTCATATCCTGCAATAATAGCAAGAGGCAATGAGATTTTTATCACATATACCTGGAAGCGTGAAAGAATAGCATTCTGGCAAATAGTACTTGCATAAAATGGGGACACACTACAACAAGTAATACCCACATAACAGCGGAGGTTTTGTTAAATATGAAAACAGGAAAACCAATAATGGTAAATGAATCTGAATTATGTGAGATAGGTCATGGATTATCTGCTTCAGCTTTTATGCTTGATTGGCATGGAAATGGGGGTAGAGATATTTTATATACACTTCATCCAAATTATCTGGGATGCGGTATATATTTGTATAAAGAAGATAGATCTTTTTGTGAAGGAGTTCCAGTATATAATCTTTCTGTAAAATTGGATGGATTTACAGGCTGGAATGCAATTCCGTATTACATGCATAATAGTAATAAATTTAATATTTTAACATCTGCTACTTATATTATAGATTTTCCATGGGAAAATGAAGATGATATAATTGATACGTTAGATTCTATTTATATAAATCCTAAGTTGGATATTTTAACATATGGTAAGCAAGTAAGAAATATTAAAGGATACAAGAATACAGAAAAGTATCCCGGCTGGTTAAAATTATATAGGAATACCGGAACAGAAGAAGAACCTCAATTCGTAACTGAAGCTGAGCTTATAAAAGTTAATGGATTATCCCTGGATGATTCAATAAAATCAGAAAGCCTCAGCTCAATTAACTCAGCAGGATTATTAACAGGTAGGTGCACAGATCTTTTAATTACTACAACCAAAACTGGTAATGCTTATTGGCCTGATGGAGTATCGGGCTGGGAACATGGCGATGAGCACCCTAATGTTGGGTTTGGTAGAGGATATAATGAAGATGGCATTTGGAAAGGAAGAACCGCTGCTAAAAACATATATATTTTAAGAAATATCGGAACTGATGAAAACCCTTCTTTCGAAGTTCCTGAACTTCTGTACTCCTTTAAAGCTCTGGATTCTTCAATTGACGCTGCTTTCTGTGATGCTGACATGGATGGGAAGCCTGAATTGATAATTCGTAAAGATGTTGACTGCATCTATTATTTGAAGATTGTCGATGGAAAGATTACAGGAAGTCCTGTAAAAATGGATTGTAGTCCTCTTAAAAGAGGTTTTTTCCAAACGTCTCTTTGCATTTGTGATTTAGATGCAGACAAGAAGATGGAAATCCTGATTACAGGCAACCCCGGAGTGATATTCTGGATCGACTTTAAAGATGGTAAGTGGAGTGAACAGGAACCTTTGAAAACAAAGGGTGGGTATGTAAGAGGAGAAACTTTATCTGTACCATGTTTAGCAGATCTTGATGGAGATGGTGACTTGGATATAATTGTAGGAGATTCGTCAGGATATATTTGGTATTATGAAAACATGTCAAGTAGAGCAAATGTTTTTAATTTCAAATCAGGACGAAGATTAATTGCAGAAGGAGAAACAATTCACCATCAGGCTGGTTATTCAGGTTCAATTCAAGGACCTAACGAAGCGAGATGGGGTTATACGAATCCTACCGTTTATGATTGGGATGGGGATGGTCTATTAGATATTATTACAAATGATATAAAGGGAGAATATTTGTTTTATAAAAATATTGGCTCAAGGAAAGCGCCTGTGTTTAAAAAACCAGTTCCTCTATTGTTGGATGGCAAACCTTTTAAAAACGCCTGGCGAAGCCGTCCTGCTATTTGGGATAAAGACACCATAGCGGTATCCACCATTGATGGATTACTTCAACTTTTTAACAAAAGTAAAGAAAATTCTTTAATACTAGAAGAAGGTAAGATACTAAGATATATTGATGGTTCTGCAATAAAAACATGTGGTTCGTGTGGTCATGTAGGAAGGGTAGTGTTTTTTGCATGTGATTGGGACAACGATGGAATAACAGATATTATAGTTGGAACAATGAGATGTATCACTAAACTGTTTAATCTTCATTTCCCAAAGATGGCAACATTATTGTGGATCAAAAATGTTGGAACTAATAAGGAACCAGTATTTGAACGACCCAGGTTAATTACACTTAAAAATGGTTCTTTTATTGATCTTGATCACCATAAATGTTCGCCATGGTGTGTTGATTTGACTGGGGATGGTGAGCTTGACATTGTATGCGGAGCTGAAGATGGAAAGGTCTATTCATGGCTGAGAAAAGATTTAAAATGGGATTGGGAACCTGGAACTGTGTTTGAATGATTTGAGGCAGGAGATGTATTAATGAAAAATGGACTATATTATATAAGAATAGGAATAGGACGAGGAGTGTTATATTATGGAAAAGGAATATAGTTTTCTGAGTAGTGTTGAAAAACAGCTAGTTGAAGAAATGGAGCAGATAGTAACTATAGACTGTCATGAGCATCTGATATCAGAGGAGCACCGATTAAAAGCCAATGTGGATTTTTTTACGCTCTTTTCTCATTACACTCGGCATGATTTAATAAATGAAGGCATGAGTATATCGGAATACAGCATGCTGCACAATAAAAACATACCTCTTGAAACCCGCTGGTCCATCTTTGAGCCACATTGGAATAACATACGATGGGCAAGCTATGCTCGTTCAGCATTGTTAACAGCCAGAAAGTTTTATGGTGCTGATGACATAAATTCTTCAACCTATAAAGAAATTTCTGATAACATAAAGAAATCTAATACTCCAGGATTGTATAAAAGGATATTGAAGGATACATGCAATATAGGAATATCACTTTTGCAGAATGACTATCCCTATCCCGAAGTAGATAAGAACTTTTTTGCACCTGTAACACATATGACTTTTTTTCAGGATACAAATAGTTGGGAACGCTTATCCAGACCAACATTTAATCCAAAAGCAAAGGTGAATACACTTGATGACTATCTTGATGCTGCGGAAGAATTTATAATTGATGCAAAATTCAAAGGTGCAGTAGGGTTAAAAATGCCTGTAAGAGAAACAGGGGAGCCCTCAAGACAAGAAGCTGTACGGGCTTTCGAAAAATTGAAGGATGGGAGTATTACTGAACTTCCTCCTGTTAACCCTATATACGACTATATTATGGATCATATAGCATCGCTTGCAGCAAAATACAACATGGTGATAGCAGTACATACGGGATATTGGAGCGATTTTAGGAGATTAAATCCCCTGCACATAATACCACTTTTAATGAGGCATCCAAAAACAAAGTTTGATATATTCCATCTGGGGTATCCATGGGTAAGAGAGACACTGATGCTTGGAAAAGGTTTCCCTAATGTATGGCTTAACCTGTGCTGGACGCATATAATATCACAGAAATTTGCTACTGATGCACTCAGCGAAGCTCTGGAACTGGTTCCCGTGAATAAGATTCTGGCCTTTGGTGCTGATTATGATGGACCTGTAGAAAAGGTGTACGGGCATATGATTATGGCAAGGGAAGATATTGTAAGAGCATTATCGCCCAAGATTGAATCTAAGCAAATGTCAATGAGTCAGGCAGTAGAAATTATAAGGAAATGGTTGCATGATAATCCTAAAGAGCTTTACAAGCTTGAATTATGAAAACAAAAGGGGGGTTGATTCATGAAATATGGAGGAATAGGGCTCAATTATGCTTTTAACGAGCACAAGACAGGCTTTGAAAGGAAAGGGTATACTCAAGACGGGTACGATTATTTTAAACGAAAAGGTGTAGGTTATATTCTACCGGAAGATTTTTGTAATGGTGAAAGCACTTTTTCACTGGTTGTAAAATATTTAGACGATGAAATAAGTCAAGCTTCTGCATGTTATCATAAAATAGGTGACATTTCCGGAGTACGTGCTCGCGAGAATATTGCATTCACACCTGCTGTGGCACGTGCCGGATATACTCTTATTAACACCGAAAGGGTGCGTCATGCTGTATTTGTCTTATATGATCCTTCATTTAATAAAGGTTGTTATGGTAGTGATTTTATACTTTTTGGAATTCATAATATTCTATCTGTAGAGCTAGTAAAAGGTGTATGCGAAGAAGCAATAGATGATGCATGTGCTGAACGTCCTAGCCCAGAAGAAAGCAAACCTTTAGTAAACCTAAACCATTCATTGCAGATTGTCAGTACAGCCGGTATTGATTCTCATTCCAACGATGATACTGCTGCTTCACTTAAAAATTCATTTGAAAGCATGCGCGAGATTTGCCCTCTGATTAGAACATTAGGTTTTAATGGAGTTGAATGCTATGTAAAGTGGAACTTTATTGAGTATGAACAGGGTATTTTTGATTACAGCTATTATGATACAATTATTGACTTTGCTGCACAATATGGACTTAAGTGGTTTCCTTTACTCATTGGGGGTTCAGGTTATGCATTACCTGAATGGTATCACGACAGTGAGGGCTTTACTGGCTTTACTTGCCTTGAGCATGGGGAGTCTAATGATATACCAACTATATTCAATGAGCATCAGACTGATCCAGTATCCAATTACCTTTATAATTTTGGGAAGCATTATAATAGAAATGAAAATGTGTTAGGGGTACGCCTTGGACCTAGCGGCAATTATGGTGAAAGTCAATATCCTGCCACTGGAAACTGGGGCTATAAAGGTACCTGGCAACATATGCACATTGGTTGGTGGGCAGGAGATAAAGGAGCCTCACCTAAATTTCGCCAATTCTTGAAAAAACGATATGATAATGATATTACAAAATTGAATGCTTTATGGAAAGAAGAATATAATAGCTTTGATGAATTGGAAACATTCCTCCCATCTTCTGCTTTTGTTTCTCGTAAACGGAAAGACTTTACTGATTGGTATGTCTATGAAATGAGCAACTGGTGTGAACGCTGGGCAATATGGACAAGGGAATATCTTAAAACCTGTGATATATATCAATCAGCTGGCGGTTGGGGATTTGCAGAAGCAGGAACTGATTTTACGGAGCAAACCCGTTCTATGATAAAAGTAGATGGAGGGATACGTGCTACAAATGAAGATGAAAGTTATGTTCTTAACTTTTGCATTACTCGTATGTTATCCAGTGCCGCGCGATTTTATGGAGTGCCTTTTGGTACTGAACCAGCAGGCTTTTCAACTGCTCGAGGAGTAATTGGAAGGATGTATAATATTATCGTGAATAATGGAGCACATTTCTTCACTTATCACTCAAATTTCCTTAACAATGATCAGGGAATTGGTAAGTGGTTAAAATATGCACCTTTATTAGATCGTAGAGCGAACCCTGTTATTGAGGTGGCAACATTTTATCCTGATACTATGACAAAGCTTGAAGATGCTACTATTAGGAATCTCGATGGTTCAGCCTGGTTCTCACAAGCTGTAAGCTTAAGAAGCCATCTTGATTATGATTACTGCAGTGAGCAGATGATATTAGATGGTGCTCTTGAACGCTATAAGGTTCTTGTATTTCTCTCCCGTTTTCAGGATGGGGAATTGATAGAGAATCAACCACTTGAAAAAATTGATCAATGGGTTCGTTCAGGTGGTACAGCTATATATTGCTGTGTGCATAATCATGGAATTTGTACTGTAGAAGGTGATTACACTATTTTTAATAGATGGATGATAGGAGATACAGGAAGTGGTCAAGTTATTATTCTGGATGTAGACCGAGAACCAGTATCACGTTCTACTACTGCTATTAAACAAGCTTTAATTGAATTAGATATTTTGGACATTAATACTAGAAAAATGCTTACAATGAAGAAAAGTGAGTATGTTTATGCCAGTATTCTAGAGACTGGTGATTTTGCATTACTTAATTTTTCTTTTAATTCGGAGCAGATATTCATAGATGGCAATGATCCTATTGAGATGGAGCCTATATCTATTGAATTGATACATGCAAATTAGTAGCTTTGGGGGGATTAAAAATAAACTGTTCAAATAAAAATCTTAAAAGTCTAAAGAAATGACTTTTAAGATCTTCATGGACTAATGTAATATTTGTTAATCCCTTGTACAATAAAAAAGAAAGTAATAGATAAGGAGAAGTTATAGATAATGATTAAAAAATATCCTGCGATAAATGAAAATTTCCCACATTTTCTACATGGAGCAGATTACAATCCGGAACAATGGGAAAGCACACCGGAAATATGGGACGAAGATATGCGTCTTATGAAGCTAGCTCACTGTAATGCAATGGCAGTAGGCATATTTTCTTGGGCAAGATTAGAGCCAGAAGAAGGTCGATTCGAATTTGGATGGCTGGATGAAATAATGGATAAATTAGCAGATAATGGGGCATATGCTATTCTTTCGACTCCCAGTGCTGCAAGGCCTGCATGGTTGGCAGAAAAGTATCCTGAGGTACTTCAGGTAAGACCAAATAGAGTAAAAGTACTCTTTGGTGAGCGCCAGAATCAGTGTTTGACTTCTCCAGTATATCGTGAAAAGGTTCGGATAATAAATCAGAAACTAGCTGAAAGATATAAAGACCATCCTGCACTTTTAGTATGGCATATATCAAATGAGTATCATGGATACTGCAATTGCGAGCTTTGTGAGACCGCTTTTCGCCAATGGCTAAAAAACAAATACGATAATGATATTGATAAACTTAACCGTGCTTGGTGGACGGGATTTTGGGGACATACTTATAATGACTGGAACCAGATACATGTACCTGCCCCCCATGGCTCAAAAACGGTACACGGGCATAATCTTGATTGGAAACGTTTTGTTACCGATCAGACTATTGATTTCTATAGAAATGAGATAGCACCTTTAAAGGAGATAACACCTTACATACCTGTTACAACAAATTTTATGGGTACCTATCCTGACCTAAACTATTGGAAATTTGCCCCACATCTTGATGTGGTATCATGGGATAACTATCCTTTATGGCATAGTGAACAGCCTGATTGGGAAATGGCAAGCAAAATTGGTTTTATACACGATATAAACAGATGCATAAAGGGTGGAAAACCTTTTATGCTCATGGAAAGCACGCCTAGTTTAACACATGGAAATTCAAAGCTTAAAAGACCGAATATGCATCTTTTGTCATCCATACAAGCAGTTGCACATGGTTCTGACACTGTACAATATTTTCAGTGGAGAAAGAGCAGAGGTGGTTTTGAAAAATTCCATGGTGCCGTAATTGGACATAGTGGTCATGAAAATACAAGGGTTTTTAATGATGTAGCAAGTGTAGGTAAAACTCTTGAAAAGCTGGATGCAATAGTGGGGAGCACTGTAAGACCTGATGTGGCTATTAAAGAGTTTTACCTAC
>ENA-UOOK01001896-UOOK01001896.1-fermentation-metagenome-genome-assembly--contig:-NODE-1896-length-26787-cov-3.682702_pt1 | contig 26787 bp, 22 predicted proteins | sample MGYA00245777_ERZ724023 | MGnify/ENA primary metagenome ERZ724023 (study PRJEB28704, sample SAMN03018312) | fermentation metagenome | biome: anthropogenic terrestrial biome; feature: soil; material... | reverse complement strand
ATCATAGGCTGCCCTAAGCTTGATAACACGGATTACAGCGAAAAACTTGCCGCCATTCTGGCCCACAATGAAATAAAAAGCGTTACGGTGCTGAAAATGGAAGTCCCCTGCTGCGGAGGTATGGTAAATGCCGTGAAAAACGCCCTGATCCAAAGCGGAAAGATGATCCCATGGAATGTCATAACCATTACCACCGACGGAGAACTCAAAGAGGATTAGCCTCTTTGAGTTTTACATAAAGAACGATTAAGGCCCGTTGCCTTAATAATAAAGAAGAAAGGTAAGGTAAGTATTTATGTCAATGTTTTGCTTTCAATGTGAACAGACAGCCGGAGGAAAGGGCTGTACAAATTCAGGTGTCTGCGGGAAAACTCCCGTTGTTGCCAACAAACAGGATGAACTGACCTGTGCGCTTATAGGACTGGCCCGGGCAACAAAAAAGGGGGCTTCTGCCGAGGCAGACTTGCTCATGATGGAGGGGCTTTTTACCACCATCACCAATGTCAGTTTTGATGCGGAGCAGGTCGACGCCATGACGGCCCGTGTCAATGCGGAAAAGAACAGGCTGGGCGGTGCTGAGAATCTTCCCGCCGATGCCCTTTGGACGGGGGATGCCGATATTGTTTCCCTTCGCTCCACTCTCCTTCTGGGTCTCCGTGGAATGGCTGCCTATGCACATCATGCATATAATCTCGGCAAAGCGGATCAGGAAGTAAACAACTGGTTCCATAAAGGCATGAGAGCCCTCGGCGAAGATCACTCCGTTGAAGAATGGCTTGATCTCTTAATGGAGTTTGGCAAAATCAATTTAAAATGCATGGCCCTTTTGGATGAAGCCAATACATCTGCCTATGGCCACCCTGTTCCGACCAAGGTAACCACCACTGTGGAAAAAGGACCTTTCATTGTCATAAGCGGGCATGACCTTCATGATCTTAAAAACCTTCTTGAGCAGACTGAGGGCAAGGGTGTCAATATCTACACCCATAGTGAAATGTTGCCTGCCCACGGCTACCCCGAGCTTAAAAAGTACAGTCATTTGAAAGGCAATTTCGGTACTGCATGGCAGAACCAGCAGAAAGAATTCAAAGATGTTCCCGGCGCCTTTCTGTTTACCACCAACTGTCTCATGCCTCCTAAGGAGACGTATTTGGACAGAGTCTTCACCACGGCGGTGGTCGGTTACCCGGGTCTTGTTCATATTGGTGAGAATCCGGATGGCACCAAGGATTTTACCCCTGTTATAGAAAAGGCCATCGCATTAGGCGGATATAAAGAGGATCAGGTGTTTACCGGCATTAACGGCGGTACTGAGCTGATGACAGGCTTTGCCAGAAATGCGGTATTAAGTGTTGCCGGCACGGTTATAGATGCGGTCAAGTCCGGTGCCATCCGCCATTTCTTCCTTGTGGGCGGCTGTGACGGAGCCAGGCCGGGCAGAAACTACTATACCGACTTTGTGAAACAGTCTCCTAAGGATACTGTCATACTGACACTGGCCTGCGGCAAATACAGGTTTAATGATCTGGATGCAGGCACCATCGGCGGCCTGCCGCGCATTATGGATATGGGGCAGTGCAATGACGCCTATTCCGCTATCCAGGTCGCCCTTGCTCTTGCAGATGCTTTTGGCTGCGGCGTTAACGAGCTGCCTCTTACTCTGGTGCTGTCCTGGTACGAGCAAAAGGCCGTCTGCATTCTGCTCACTCTTCTGGCACTGGGCATTAAGAATATTTATATCGGACCTTCCATCCCCGCTTTCTTCTCCTCCAATGTATTAAATATTCTGGTCGAGAAATTCGGATTGACGCCCATCAGTACTCCCGAAGCTGATCTTAAGGCCATTCTGGGTTAAGCCGAACACAACATAAAACCCTATAAAAAAGCTGCTGCAAAACTTTTCACCAGTTTGCAGCAGCTTTTTTAATATCATGAAGAGGTGCACTCTTTACATGGCCTGGCCTTAATCTATTTTGAACCTGCTGATGGACTCCTCCAGCGATTTTGCGGCTTCGCCCAGCTGCTGTGCATAGGAGGAAAGCTCTTCGATGGAACTCAGCTGTTCCTCTGTAGAAGCCGTCACTTCCTCTGTGGAAGCTGCGATTTCTTCCGATACCGAAGATATGTTTTGTATGGACGTCACCGTTTCATTGGTATAGCTGTCCATTTCATTGACGCCGCCCATGATTTCAGAAACTTTCTGAGCCAGCAATTCCATGGCCTCGGAAATTCCTTTGAAGGTATCCAGCGAGTTTTCAACTGCGATATTTTGGGACTTCAGAATATTCTCAGAGGATATAGCTCTCTCTGCCACCACCGCAGTCTGGTTCTGTGTATTACGTATGATTGCGGATATTTCTTTAGAAGCGGAGGCCGATTGCTCGGCGAGCTTTCTGATTTCATCGGCCACAACAGCAAAGCCCCGGCCGGCATCTCCGGCTCTGGCTGCCTCAATGGAAGCATTCAGTGCCAGCAAATTCGTCTGGTCCGCGATACTGCTGATGACCTTCACAATTTGCCCGATGGACTTGGAATGGCTGTCCAGCGTCTGTATGTCGCTGATAATGGCATGTATCATTTCAGTAGTTTCTTTTGCCTTGCTTTCAAGTTCAACGATAGAAGAGAGGCCGCGCTTTGTCAGGTTGATGGTGTCATCTGAGTATTTTTCTATGGTCTTTGTGCTGTCGGAAACAATGTTTATTTTTCCGGCAAGATCTTTCATCTTAGTGGAACCCTGCTCAGAATCCATTGCCTGGGCCGAAGCGCCCTTGGAGATTTCCTCTACGGTCTTGGCAACCTCCTGGGAAGCGATGGCCACTTCTTTTGATGTTGTGGCAACCGTTTGGGCTGATTGAGTAACACTTGTAGCCGTATTCGATACATTTTCAATAAGCTTGCGCATATTGGCGACCATCAGGTTAAAGGTATTCGATAAGGTGCCTAGCTCATCCTTCCTTGCAGAAGCACAATCAACAGTCAAATCTCCTTCAGTGACCTTTTTAGATATCGAGATGACACGGTTAATGGCCCTGCCCATACTAGTTGCAAAAAAGAATCCGAAGATGATGGCGAAGGCTGCGGCAATCAGGCATAGTTCCACGGTTATTTTCCGAATGCCTTCAGCCGAGGTTGTGAAATTTCTGGTCGGTACAACACCTACCAAAAGATACCCGGTTTCCCCGATATCGGTGTGAAGAATGAGGAGTTCGCCATTCTGATAATCATATGTAAAGGATCCAAACTCCTCTTCGCTTCCAACAATTTTATTGTAAACTTCTTGCCCTATCAGCTGATTTTCAGCAAGTGACGTATCCAGAGCCTGGCTCTCGCCATCTGCCATAACATAAGCAATTTCCCTGTTATCAGGGCTGATCAGATATAATTTGCTGTCATTTCCAAAATTGATGTCGCTCAGCGTATCTGATACAAACCTGGTGCTGACATCAATAACAAGAAGTCCAACCACTTCATGCTTATAATTTTTTACAGTACATGCCAGCGACATTGCATAATTTTGCGGGTTTGTTCCTTCTACATCAATTTCAGGGTGAAGTCCCCACCACGCAAATCCGCCTATGGCCTCATTGGTTTTGGTGGCCAGCTCGCCACCTTGAACGCCTTGAAATCCAATTTGATTCATCGCCCTGCCCTGGGTGGAGAAAGAATTGTCACCATCCAACAGAACCGCAATGTTGCTGATCATATTATTATTGGTCTTATAATCGTTTATTGCGACTCTCAGACCGTTCCAGGTCGTCTGAGCTTCTACGGTATCATGCTGTTTAGTGGAAACTAAGGCTTTGAGCTCGTTATCTGTTGTCAGCTGTGTTGAGATAAATTCGATGCTTCTAAGGGAAGCCTCTAAGTATTTTTTGGCCTGTTCCATTGTCTCTAAAGAAGTGTCGGAAGCGGTTGTTTTAATAGAAGAATACGCTGTATTGTAGGAAAGGTATCCAAGAACCACAATGGGTATGATCATAAACATAAAAGCAGCAATCAGCTTGATGCGGATTCCGAATCTCCTGTTGCCGTCTTTGGTGTTTTGTCTGCCTTCCTTACCCTTTTTCTGCTCCTTGTTTTCCTTTCTTTTTTTAAATAGGCCTTTCAATGTACTAATACTTGTTATCGATTTTTTTTCTCGAAACTTAAGTAACTTCATAGCAATACCTACCTTTATTTGATTGGAATCGAATAGCAAAAATGGTTTTATCTTATTTGAATTATATGAAATATAAATGATTTTGTCAAAGCTTGGAACAATAAAAGATGAAAAAATGTAAAAATTTTCAGCTTTTATGTTTAAAATTGATGTTCAAAATTCCTAATCATATTAAAAAAGAACTGCCGCACATACAAAATGTAAGTAATACAGCAGTTCTTTCTTCAGATAGCCGGAAATAGGAATTATCCTTGCATGCTATGCATGCTTTTGCCCCCCTTGGGATATACTTCCTTTCGGAGAAGCGCGGCGCCCCGGCAAAACCGCCGCCAAACCTTTTTATATTGCGTAATTTAGCGCCATGAGTAATGTTTTACGCGCCCTCAATAAAATCCGTCCGGGATTTTACTTGGGTGACCCCGCAATCCTGCTCCGCTTACGCACTAAAACATCACTCTGCCGCTTTTTGACGTCATTATGATTTAACGCTTTCGGAATCTTTGATTGCGTTGATGGGCTATTCATGGCTACGATTCTATCACAATGACATCTTTGATGTCCCCCGCCGTTAAAAGCTTATTCCAAACGCTGTACAGCTTCTTCTCCTGCCTGGTCCATTCATTTTCCCGATCACTTAAAACACCCCGAAGCTCATCGGTTTTTTTCTCTATATACTCAAAAAAGTCATGAATGCCTTCACTGGGGCCAAGAGGATACGATATATCCAATAATGCGTTTCTTATGATACGCCGGTTTCCATGCTGTTCACAATAAAAATGCACTTTGTCGTTCTGATACTTTATAAGGCGTTTTGCAAGGTTATAGGGGGGCAAAAATTTTCGTTTTATACCAAATCCGCAGCATGCGCAAAGAAACACATCACCCACAACCTTGTTCTTTTTTCTGTTATACCCACAGCGGGGGCAGGTCTGCCACAAGCCGAAGGGACTCACTCTGACGGGCTTTTGCAGCCCCTTCAGGGGCATCTTGTAATCCAAAATATCGGTTAACGCATTATATCGGGGAAAGGTCTCCAATACAGCCTGGGCTTTATATTGAAGGCATATCCTGGTCATGCTGTTTGCCAGAATATGAAGGCCATCTCTGTCACTGGGGGGAATTCCCTCTCCGCTCCGGATTTCAATTTCCCCGTGTTTGAGCATTTCTCCCTCAAGACCGCAGACCGTATAAACCATTGTACATTCATCGGCCATGGAAAAACCAGCGTAGCCATTCACTTCAAAAATTTTCTCCGGCTCTATGGCTATATTGACGGACAGGTAATATTCGTCATTCTTTTTGAGCAACCGTGCCGTTTTAAGCATTCCGGGCTTTTCTAAAGCCTCCAGCAGCAGCTGTTCCTGCTTTTTTCCAAAGCTCAATGGTACGATAATAAATCGTTCAGGTCTTCCCGATGTCGTCAGAAGTTTGTTCTTGCCAACAACCTGGAATATGCTGCCGGGGTTTTTATGAGGTATGAGTTTAAACTCATCATGCTGGCTTAAAAGATAGAGCTTTGCATACAGCCTCTTCTTATAAGGATTGAACAGAAGGGAATAATCTCTGTGGTCACTGTACCTGCAAAAATAAACGGTTTTTTGGGAATCGAGCTTCTCATATAATTTATTGAACTCAGCCATGCTGACCCCCGGTTTTTCCAGCCTGTTCATCAGCTCATCCGCATCTATTCTAATTCTCGGATATCTGGCCCTGGGGTTTTTTTCCCTTCTTTTCACATAGCTCTCTATCAGATTCATAAAATCAATTCTCAAGGAATCTTTAAAAGGCTGGACATGAAATTTGTTGAGACTTCTTAAAAGCTCCTTGTCAACTAATTCCCCCGCCTGTTTTCTTAAGCTCTTCTGAGATTTGCCAATCCCTTCTAAACGGTCGGGCTGGGATTCGGCAAAATCAAGCATATATTGAAGCGCTCTGGCATACCGGTCCATGGCCTCATCCATAATTTGCCGCTTCACCTTTGAAGGGTTATGTATTTTCAGTGAGACCGTATTAAACAGGGTACTAATAGTACTCCACCTCCACTTCCTTTCCCAGGCTCCGCAGGCATTTCGAAATGTCTTCTACAAGCCGAAGCTTAATGGAAAGGGACAGGGGCATGTCCGGATTCTGGTGGGCAGGGTTGATAGCCCTTCCCACCAGAAAATGGACCTTTGTGCATTCTTCCAGAAGCATGGATGCAATACGGGTGGCGCCATCCTTTTTACTTAGGTTTAAATTATTTCCGTTTTTAGCAGATAACGAAACATACTGTTTTATAATGTCCAATGATTTGCCCAGTGTCAGTACGCCCTCAGTGACCAGATCAATTCCGTCAATGGATCCGGTAGGCGGAATAGCGGCATTATGGTATTCAATATTTACTTTCAGGTCTTTTCCTGTTTCACGGCTTACGATTTGCGATGTTGTACCCCCGCAGACAATCTTTTTGCCGGTGCTTTCAAGCAGTTTATGGACGACCATTCCATCATTGGCCGTATCCACGGGAGGTCCTACCATTATCCGAACTTCGGCAGGCTTTAATACCTTTGCCGTAACAACCGTTGTATCATCACCGGGTTTCTGCAGGTACAGGCTGTCACAGGCGGCCACCAACTGACGGCTCAGCATGCGCGCGGTTAAATTGGGCCTCATGGCGTTTTCAACATACTCTAAAACATTTTCATATTCCCATCCGAGATTCAGCAGTTTTCCAACACCTGCGTGAACCACTCCGTCTGAAAACAGAATGAGCATATCTTCCGGTTCAACTGTAAACTGGCACTCGTTTATTTTTTTGTCTTTAATGGTTCTTACAGTTTTTTTCAGGTTCATTGCTTTGCCGTTGCGGATAAGGATGGTTTCCGGGTTGTCATACTCCGCCAGATACGCTTCGCCTGTCTTGTGTATCTTTAGAATGGTAAAGGTCGAATAGGCAATACCACGTTCACTGCAAACAGGCAGTGTTCGGGCGATAGTATCCACGCACTCCTCTATTTCAGCCCCTTCATGCAGCATGGTTCCAATAATTTTGCTGGTCAGGGTTGCAAGAATATTAGCCTTTACACCGCTGCCCAGACCATCGGCAAGGACCATTATAACAGAGTCGCTGCTTCTGATGATCTCAGCCTTGTCGCCGCAGAGCTCTTCACCATATTTTGTAAGACTGTCAAATCCGGTTTCAATATATATACTCATCGCTTGCCACCTAATCACTGGTAATAGACTTTTTAAGCTTTGTTAATGCAGTTTTTGTCTCAGCCGTTGTCTCTCCCAGCAGGCTTGCAATTTCCTGCGCAACACGCATCTGCTTGTCAATAACCTTCTGAGCAACCTCCAGGGTCTCATCACGTACTTTTTTAAGGCTTTGCTGCTGTTTTTCTTCACTGGTAATATTTTTCAGCAGAATGAATATCATCTGCTGTTCTTTAATACTGATAACACTCTGCTCCACTGTGAGGCCAAGGCCTTCATAAGTGATTTTTCGGTTCTGTATGATCTTGTCTTCGTGCAGCACTTCATCGTACATGGAGCAGGGCAAAAATTCTTCAATAGGCTTTCCTAAAATGTCACTTTTATCGATCTTTAATAATTGAAGCGCCGCCGGGTTAATTTCCTGCACCTTGAGCTCGCTGTCCAGTGCGATGGTGGCATTAGGAGTATAATCAATAATGAGATTGGAAATACTCTCGGCTCTTTCCCTTACAAAAGGCAGGCACATTTTAGGATCGGCCTTGCCCTGATATACTGCAATAGCCTTATCCCTGCAAGTGTTATAACCGCAGCCTCCGCAGTTCAACTCCTGCTCCGGCCTCGTTTTTCCGATGCTGCTTAATATTTTGGCAATCTCTTCATCACTGGGCATGGGCAGCGAAACCGACCTGTCCAGGAATTTTTTTGAAAGACCTACTTTTACGGCATCCGTTTCGTAGCAGATTTTATTCCGAGGCCGCTTCACATTTTTCACCAGACTGTCTCTGGCATTGATATAGCTGATGCCCGTATTCCTCATGCAGGGCCCGCCCAGGCAGGCGCCCGTACAGGCGTTCATCTCAATAAAATACTTATCCAGTTCGCCCTTTCTCATGGATTCCAGTATCTCAATACATCTTTCAACGCCGTCAACGCCAATACTCTTATATTTTTTCCTGCTCTCCTTCGGAATGGTGGCGATAATTCCGCCAGGCAAGGGATAGAACCGGGCGCTTTGATGCTGCATACCCTTTACAGGCTCTTCTCCCGGAGAGAGGGTTATATGCTCTTCATCCAGCCAAAATTTCAATTCCTCAAAGGAAATTGCGGCATCCACAACGCCGCCTGACAGAACATCATCGGTTTCATGCTTTTTGGAAATGCAGGGTCCGATGAATATTACTTTAATACGGTTTCCATAAATCTGGCGGAGAGACATGGCATGGGCTATCATGGGAGATACCACGGGAGCCAGAAAAGGAATGAGATCAGGATAATATTTTTCAACCAGCAAAACTGCCGTCGGGCAGGCTGTGGTAATAATATTCTCCATTTTTCCTTCTATTAAAAGCTTTTCGTACTCCTGGCTCACCTTGGCGGCTCCCACCGCCGTTTCTTCCGCCTGAACGAAACCCAGTTTTTTAAGGGCATCTGACATTCCGCCAAAATCAATTCCTTTAAAAAATGAAGCAAAAGATGGGGCCAGCGATACATAGACCTTATTGCGTCCGTTCAGCATGCCTTGAACATTATCCAGGTGACTGACAACCTGTTTGGCATTCTGAGGGCAAGCCAAAATACACTTGCCGCAAAGAATACATTCCTTTTCTATCACCTGCGCCTGCTCATTATTAAAGGAGATGGCCTTTACCGGGCACTCTCTGATACATTTGTAACAGTTTTTGCAATTTGCTTCTTTCAGCTGAATAATCCCCATTTTTCACCTCATTACTTTTTCCATAAAAATGGCTTCACAGTTTTGAATGGACAGATTTTCCACCGGTTCCCCGTCAAAGGTGGCCGCAATGCCATTGGTGCATTTTTGCATGCAGAAAGACGCTTTCAATTCGACCTGATCCCCCAAACCATATTTCTCAATCAGTTTTTTATACGTCTGGATGACGCGGTAGGATCCCTTTATATGGCAGGAACTGCCTACACAAATTTGAATAACTGACATTGCTTACACCTCATTCTCTAATGACTTTATCGATTATGCTGACAATGCAGGAGCTCATGGCTCTTACCCTTTAGAAGACCATTGTACAAGCCTGTGATCATAGGATTTTCCTCCGACCGTTTGATCTGGGAAACATTATCCGCCTTATAAATCCCCTTTGCACGGATATTCTTTGTTGTCGTGCTCGGAGGAATGGGCTGGCCGGCTCCGCCGACGCAGCCGCCCGGACAGGCCATCACTTCTACAAAATCGTACTGTTTTTCACCATTTCTAATCATCTCAAGAAGGTTATCGACATTGCGGAGGCCATGTACAACGGCAAGGTTCAGGGTTTTGTCCTCGATGGTCACGGAAGCCTCTTTAATACCTTCCATACCGCGAACACCGGAGAAGGCCAATTCCTTCAAAGATTCCTGGGTTCTCTCAAGAGCACAGCGGCGTAACACCGCTTCTGCCACCCCGCCGGTAACACCGAAAAGGACGCCGGATCCCGATGCAAGACCAAAGGGCATATCCGGAGCTTCGGGCTCAAGCTCTGAGAAGACAATGCCTGCCTCTCGGATCATCGTGGCCAATTCCTGTGTGGTGATCACCACATCCACGTCCTTTTCCCCTTTTGTGACAAACTCAGGGCGGGCGCACTCATATTTCTTTGCCGTACAGGGCATGATGGAAACCATCATGGTGGACTTAAATTCATGGCTTTTCTCTGCTCTGAAATATTCCTTGATAACAGAGCCGAACATTTGCTGGGGCGATTTACAGCTAGAAACTTGAGGAAGAAGCTCCGGATGCTTGGTTTCCGCATATCTCACCCAAGCCGGGCAGCATGATGTGAAAAGAGGCAATTTACCTCCCCGGTCAAGCTTTTCCATAAACTCTTTTGATTCTTCCATCACCGTTAAATCGGCAGCCAGCGATGTATCGTATACTTCATTAAATCCGAGCTTCCGAAGGGCTGCAACGATTTTCCCGGTCACGTTCTCACCGGTCGGAATATTGAATTCCTCACCTAAAGCCACCCGGACAGCCGGCGCAATCTGGGCTACAACCCTCAAATCAGGATTATAAAGTCTTTTCCACACCCGATGAGTTTCATCCTTTACAACAAGAGCACCGGTAGGACAAACAGCGGAACATTGACCGCAATTCACGCAGTCCGTATCTTTTAATTTCCGATCAAAAGCCGGCATTACCTGCATATTGGATCCCCTGAATGCAAAGTCCAAAACGCCTATTCCCTGAATCTCGGAGCACATGCGCACACAGTCCCCGCATAAAATACATTTATTAGGATTTCGAATTAGCGAGGCGCTGCTGTCGTCGATAGGAAAGTCGCGCTTGCCGTTCATAAACCGGACACGCTTTACGCCAAATCTGACCGCCAGCTCCTGCAGCTTGCATTTTCCGCTTTTTTCACAGGTCGTGCAATCTCTGCAGTGGCTGGAAAGAAGCAGCTCAAGAATCATCTTCCGGTGTTTTTGAAGCTTAGGGGTATTGGTAAACACTTCCAAACCATCTCTCGGAGGTTCCGAACAGGAGGAAAAAATATTCCCTTTTTTATCCTCCACAACGCACATGCGACAGGCGCCATAGGTGGAAAGCTCAGAATAATAGCAGAAGGTGGGAAGCTCTACGCCGGCCTTTCTAATAAGTGTCAATATATTTTTCTCATCAGTGAACTCAATTCTCTGACCATCTATAATCATAATACCCATCGGTTTTATTCCTCCCTAATCGCCTTAAATGCACAGCTTTCAATGCAGGCACCGCATTTGATGCATTTTTCCTGGTTAATTTCGAAGGGTTCTTTCACTTTGCCGGTGATGGCAGATACAGGACATATTCTTGAACATTTACTGCATCCCTTGCACTTCTCGGCATCAATGACGATACGCCTCAGGGCCTGGCATGTTCCGGACTTGCAGCGCTTATGAACCACGTGATCTATATACTCGTTTCTGAAATATTTCAGGGTACTTACAACCGGGTTGGCCGCTGATTTTCCAAGACCGCAGAGGGCCGTCTTGCTGATGGTATCAGCCAGCTCTTCCAGGGTCTCCAAATCCTCTTCAGTACCTTTTCCGGCTACTATCCGCTCCAAAATCTCCAGCATTCTTTTGGTTCCTTCGCGGCAGGGAACACATTTCCCGCAGGATTCATTCTGTGTAAAATTCATAAAGAACCGGGCCACTTCCACCATGCAGGTATCGCTGTCCATCACCACAAGTCCGCCTGAACCAATCATGGCGCCTAATTTTTTCAAGGAGTCAAAGTCCAGGGGAATATCCAAATGGTCTTTTGTAAGACAGCCCCCGGAGGGACCTCCGATCTGTACGGCCTTAAATTCCTTTCCGTTCTTAACGCCGCCGCCTATGTCAAATATGACCTCTCTCAGCGTCGTTCCCATCGGAACTTCGATCAGTCCGGTATTATTGACATTCCCGGTCAGCGCAAAGGCTTTCGTACCCGGACTGTTTTCAGGGCCGATATTCCGATACCACTCGTCGCCATTCCGGATAATAATCGGCACATTGGCAAAGGTCTCCACATTATTCAATACTGTGGGCTTGCCCCAAAGTCCCTGTTCAACAGTCCTTGGCGGCTTGACCCTGGGCATTCCCCTGTCGCCCTCTATAGAAGCAGTAAGAGCACTTCCCTCACCACAGACAAAAGCGCCGGCCCCCTGGTTGATATGTAGGTCAAAATGGAAGCCTGAATTTAAGATATTGCCCCCGATCAGTCCAAATTTTTTAGCGTCGTCTACAGCCTTTTTAAGCCGTTCAACAGCCAGCGGGTATTCGGCTCTGACATAAATATAGCCTTCCTTGCAGCCTGTCGCGTAAGCCGCAATCATCATGCCCTCAATCAGCTTGTGAGGATCGCCCTCTAAGATACTGCGATCCATAAAGGCGCCCGGATCTCCCTCATCGCCATTGCATACCACATAGCGTACGGTCTCCTTCTGGCGCTTTACCTGGGCCCATTTGCGGCCTGCCGGGAATCCCCCGCCCCCGCGGCCTCTTAAATTGGAATCGGAGATAATCCTGATAACCTCATCCTGTCCCAGCTTAATAGCTTTAACGAGAGAGGAATATCCGTCCTTTGCTATATACTCTTCTATAGAGTCAGCATCGATATGACCGCAATTTTCAAGAACCATTCGAGTCTGTTTTTTATAGAAAGGAATGTCTTCCTGGCTCATGATCACTTCGTTTTCGTTCTTGCTCATCAGCCTGATAACCGGCTCATCGTTCAAAATGGTCTTTTCAAAGATTTCATCGCAGTCTCCTAATTGAACCTTTAAATATAAATATCCGGAAGGCTCAATACGTACCAGAGGGCCCATCTCGCAATAGCCATGGCACCCGCTCTTTTTAACGCCGATGCCTTCTTTTTCTGCCTCCAGGTTTACCTCAACCAGATGGCTGTGTTTCTCGGCAAGCTTCTTAAACTGCTCATATATTTTCAGCGATCCCCCCGCTACACAGCCGGTGCCGGCACAAACAAGGATCTTCTTCTTTTGCAGGGACAGGGCATTTTTATAAGATTCACGTAGCTGTTCCAATGTTTTAGGACTGTCTGCTCTCATTCTGATTTCTCCTTTAATTCATTTAAAAGTGAAATGACGCTCTCAGGCGTAGCCTTTGGATATACGGTATCATTAACGGTTATAACCGGAGCGAGCCCGCAAGCCCCCAGGCAGGAAACTGTTTCCACTGTAAAAAGCATGTCATCTGTGGTATGCTTCTTTCCTGAGAGATTCAGCGCTTTTTTGATAGCATTCAGTATGGGGATAGACTTTCGTACATGGCATGCAGTACCGTCACATATCCGGATTACATATTTTCCTTTTGGTTCAAGGGAAAAATTCTCATAAAAGGTTGCAACACTGTAAATTTTGGCTTCACTTAAACCCAGTTTTTTTGCAACATAGCTTAATATTTCTGCAGGAAGGTATCGGAATTCTTTTTGAATATCCTGAATAATTGCAATGACGGATGATTTATTATAGCCGTGCAATTCCAGTATTTCATCCACTTTGGAGTATTGGCCGGGCATATACATGAAAAGTCCCCCTTATAGTAGTGCTTCGCTTATTTTTATAATTTTGTGAATTCTTTAACATGTCAACTTTATTATAACTCAGCCGAATTCTGCTTTTCAATAGGTCTAAAAAAGTTTGTATACATTATACAATATTCATACATTATTTAATACGGTTTTTTATATATGATAAAAAAAAGCTGCCGAAGCAGCTTTACTTTTTTACAAATCCTTGATTTTTTTACCATGTTTCAATGAAACTGATTTTTAAAAATTTACTTTCCGGCAGCTTTCATAACCATATTCTGATGCTGCTGGATATAAACCTTGGAGGTCCCGGAGCTATGTGAGGCGCTGTTTTTCATATAGAGGTCAAAATGTCCGTTCACGCCGTTATCAATGGTATCCACACCATGGGGCATTCCTGAAACGGAGGCCGCAATATTCATGCCGTTGATATAAATAACCACGGCTCTGGGCGACCACTGCCATGTGCCGAAAAGAGATTTCATCATGGTTGTATCGGTGGAGGTAAGAGGTTCAATATCCGCATGGTTATAGCCTCCTATCATCTTCGCCTTAAAATGCTTTCCGGTATTCACATCGGTAATGGTTATGATATCCCCTCTTTCCACCAGGTATTTTCCTTCGAGATTCCAGTCCACAGCCGTTCCCACCCGTGCCGGGGCGCTGTACTCCCCCGCATGGACAGAAGTCACCCTTGGGGCATATCCGGAAATGGCTATCCGCTCACCGGCCTCCAGCCATTCGTCGGGGTCCATGTAATTGTATTTCATAATATTCTGCGCCGTGGTTCCGAATTTTTTTGCCACCGATTCGGCCGTATCCCCCGCCTGAACAATATAGGTCACTTCCGGCCATTGGGTATTATTTGGGGCTTCAGCGGCCGGCGGAGGTTTGCTGACGGATTCCCCAGCTTTTGGAATGATCAGCACCTGATTTGGAACTATCATATCCGATGCTAAATTATTGGCTCTTTTCAATTCGTCAACACTAATCCCGTATCGGGCCGATATTTTCCACAGAGAATCGCCCGCTGTCACTTTATAGCTGTTATCTTTCTGAATCGCTGTATTGTCAATTGCAACAGTCGCTGTATTGCTGTTCATGGCAACCCTGTAACCGAGATTTTCAGAAATAAACCGAACGGGCACATAAGTTGTGTCACCGATGACAATGGAAGAAGGCATTGTTTTTTGCACACCATTGACCCTGGCTTTGGATGAACCTCGCATAAAAGCGATCATGGTATCATTTTTATTGATTCCCACCGTATTGGAGGTGTTGTTCCACCAAACGCTGGCCCCAATGCTGCTGCCAAACTCATACATAGGAACATAAGTGGTATTGTTGTATATAAAAGGGCGGGACTTAAAGCTCTTGACACTGCCGTTCACAGCTATTTTAACATTATAGTTATAGGCACTCTGGGTTTGTGTTATTCCCGAAGCCGGATTGGGGGTTTCGGCTTTGGATATCACCGGCGCTGCCATAATGAAGGAGGACAGCAATACCGTCCCGGCCATGATTTTCACTGCATTAATCTTCATATTCGGAAATTTTTCCCGAATATAATCCTTGATATTTTTATTCAGCCGGTTCTTGTTTTCACCGTCAATACGGCCGAACTCTTCGGCAAACTCCACATCATCCATCTCAGTATCCATATAGAGGATCAGATCATAACCATCCCCGGTTTCTATTAATTGATAGCTTCTGAATAGTTCCAAAACAACTGCCCCTTTCATGCGACATTGATAAGTCTAGTATTTCCTATCGCCAAAAATCTATGAAAAGCTTGAAGATTTGGAATGCTTTGTCTTAAAAAATCAGAAACTGTTTTCATGCGTCAGCGTCTGCAGATGTTTGAAGCTTTTTCTTTGCTATACGCATTTTTATCTCTGCTGTCAGCCATATAATAACCGGCAATATGACCAAAATCGGAACTGCATAAAACGGATATGATTTTTCATTCCACTCAACTAATTCGTCTACGCTGCTGAATAAGTTAAGCGAATATAAAGAACTTAATAATGCAATTGGGGCACAAATGCTTCTGTAGTCCTGAATGTTAAATACTTTTGCTAAACCCGATGCCGCAGCATACAAGCAAATACTGCCCCTAAATATGCCGGTAACCAGAAACACAGCTGCTACTGCGCCTTCAATTCTTTGAAAAGATTGGCCAAATTCAATCAAACCGATGGATTCATAAGAAGAATAAGTGGAAAAGTGCATATTATGAATTCCAAAAATCAGCAATGTTCTGAACGTTACCAATAAAACCATTATACCTCCTATTATTAGTCCTGAAAAATAAACCTTATAAAAGCTGCTTTTCTTTCTCAAGCTGCCGTAAACAGCAAGCAAAAGAACTGATTCTGCAAAAGGCCGTATGAAAATATAGAAGGTATTTACTAAAACAGGCTTTAATCCATTATATAAAACCGGCTTAATATGGCTATAATCAAATAAATACACTGATAAAAACGTAACTGTAATCATAGATAAAATAACAATAGGAAAGAGGGCGCCAACAAACCTCCCAATTGTCTCAATGCCATTCTTTACGGCATATACTCCCACCATAGGCATTACTATAGTCATAACAGCATCAGGTGTTTCGGGGAGTGCATAAATTCTAATAAATTGAGAGAAAGCTATCGTTATCAATGTTCCTAAAAAAAAAGCGTACCAGGTATAAAGAAGAGATATTATTTTGCCTAATACTTTTCCAAATACAATCCCAATCACTTCATAAATTCCATTTCCGGGGAAAAGAGTCAGAATTCTTGCGTAAACAAAATAAATAATGAAAGCCATGATCATTCCAAGAATAATGGCTATCCACACATCCTGTTCTGCCTGCAAGGTAGGTACGCCGGTTATGGCAATTCCTCCAAAGATAAAAAACGAAAGCATTAATACAGCATGCTTTTGGCTTATTATTTCTTTCATTTGTTTACACTCCTACTTATTCTCCGCGTATAGCTGTTATTAATTTTTGGATAGGCTCAATAAGATTTGGTATTTTTATGTTCAGCGCCATGAGCAGTGCTATTAAAATACAAAATAGCAGCAAAACAGAATAGACAAAAAAACCCGTCCATTTCTGTTTTTTATACAGAGGAACCAGATCAATAAAAATATAAATCGTACTGATCGCTATAACAGTCAATAATAATATCATTGGATTTAGTCTCCAATATGAATGTATGTGTTTGTCATTCCTGAATCCATTATTCTAATAGTCGGCTTCACCTTGACCTCAAGGTCTTTAAAAATATTTTTCCATTGGTGGCTGATTTTTTTCCAAACAGAAGGTTTGTTTTTATAAAAAGATCTGCCGAAGCCAAAAATATCCGAATTATATTTTTTCTGAACTTTTGATATAAAACCTTCAATATCCGTTTTCAGTCTGTTTCCTGCCTCTTTCTCAATGAATTCCAGATCCTTTTGAGTGATGGTATTGTCTGCCTTATTTAGTTCTTTCAAAGAAACTTCCGTTTCAATATTAATCTGGATCGACGGTTTGTTATTGATATACATTGGTTCAATATCTGTTTTATTCTTTAAAATTTCCAAAGAGATGCGTTGGGCTCCCCCATCGGAGCTTTCTTTTAAAGGAATAACTCCCCCTTTTATATTGTTAAGTATAAAATTGAGGCTTTTTGTCTCCTCTTTATCTAAAAATCCCAACAGCTTATCTTCCTTAAAAACTGCGCTTCCGCATAGTTCTATCATTTTTTCTCCTTTTTGTTCAGTGATGCATATGGAAGGAAGCACACCTGAAATTCCCTCTTCGCTCAATACGTCAATAAAGCGGTAAGCCTGAACCGGAAAGGACTTTGAAAGGAATCCCTCATCCGCCATTCTTCTGTCAATTTCAAAAGATTTAATGACTGCAGTCAGTACTTTTGCATCAAATAGCTCTTTTGCAGTTTTACCTTCAGAAACAAATAAATGTATTCCAACTCTCAATTCTTCGTCCCGGAATATTATGTCCAATATCTCCTTGATTCCCTCGCTTGCCACATCCTGACCCAATATTAAGCATGTCGCATGCGACCAATATAGTTTCGGTGAACTAATACTAATAGAATTTCTTATTGCATCAAGAATTGTCTCACCCTCCGTTTCCAATATGACGGACTCCGGTTGGGATTCTCGTCCTTTGACTACCATATTTATCATTTCAACGGTAAGAGTGTAATGCCCCTCGCCTGTTTTATCGATTGCACAGCCGGCTACAACACCTAAATTCTCGACATCCTTATAATTCCAGCAGGAGGTTGAAAATAAGGCAATCATCATAATCCAGGGAAGCAAAAGAAGGCGTTTTTTCATATTTACTGACCTCCATTGGCCTGCCTGATTTTGTTTTCACCTGAAATAAATTTGGGGCGTTTTTTCATAAACCACAATGGGAGCCTGAAAATAGTATCTTTCAAACCCTCCGGTCCCAACGAGGTAAATGACACCATATAAGGTATGCCAAAAGAGCGTATTCCGCATAAATGAATCATTATTATAATGGAACCCATCATAAACCCATATAGGCCTAAAAAACCCGACAACAATACTAAGAAATACCTCAGAATTATAGACGGACCTTTAATTTTAGGTATCATCAGTCCCGTTAAACCGGTTAATGCTACAATGACTATGACGGGAGCACTGACAATTCTGGCTTCAACGGCTGCTGTTCCCAATACCAATGCGCCCAGTATACTTAAGGACTGTCCAATATTAATCGGCATTCGGGATCCTGCCTCTCTTAGAATTTCAAATGTAACCAGTAGCCCTAGAGTCTCAATAATAGTAGGGAAAGGGATTGCTTCCCTTGCCTCTAAAACACTGACTAAGAGCATAACCGGCATCATTTCCCAGTGAAAGCACATAAAAGCCACATATAATCCTGCTGTAGAAATAGTAAGGACAAACCCAAAAAATCTCAAAAATCTACTGATTGATGAATAGTAGAAGTTTATATAATAATCTTCATCATTTTGAAAATACTCTTCAAACAAGAAGGGCATGGTCAGCGCTTCTGGAGTACCGTCCAGTATGATTATTATTCTTCCTTCCAAGAGCTTCGCGACGGCAACATCGGGCCTTTCGGTGCTTCCAATGGTTTTAAATGGAGAATACGGCGCATCTGTAGTTAACTCCACCAGGTAATTTGACCCTAAAACACTGTCTATACTCACTTTATTCAGCCTATCAAGCACTTCCGAAAGAATTTTGTTGTTGACAATACCCTCTATATAACTGACACAGACCTTTGTCTTTGTTTGAGTGCCGAGTGTCATAAATTTGAATTTCAAATTAGGTGTTGCCAGCCTCCTGCGAATCAGCGATAAATTAACAAGAATAGGTTCGACAAATCCCTCTCTCGGTCCGCGCAGCACTTTTTCATTTTCAGGTTCTGCAATGGATCTGGATTTCCAGCCCTTGGTGGATATTATTAAAGCTTCGCTGCAATGGTCCATCAGCAGGACCGTTTCACCGCGAATGATGCCTTCGACCATCTGTTCGGGCGTGTAGGCTTTTTCTGCATAATTGTTGATCACCACATGGTTCAAAATACTATCGATATCATATTTCTCGGTCAGATGGCACTGAATAATCGGCTCCATAATTGTTCGGTTGGCTGTTTGAACATCTACCATTCCATCTATATACAGAACGCAAAATTTAGCATCTGGCTGTTTCTGATTGGTGAAAGAACGAACCCTGAAGGTATCATCATCCTGAAAAACCTTCTTAAACTGAAAAATATTATCAGACAGGTTTTTCCCAAGTTTAATGTCAGCTTTAAAATGCATATTGATCGAAGATTTATTGCTGTCTGCCGGCATAGCTTTCTCCCGATTATTCCTTATACATTTAATTAAATATACCCTGGATATTGTTTCCGCATTTTTAAAATATTAATCGTTTTTATGGCAAAATCTGCAGCCCAAATCTGAGGATTCTTGCTGACGGGTCCTTTAGAACTATGTTGTTTCACAAAAAAAGAAAAAACCAACCATTTACGATACGGTTGGTTTTTTGCATTTAAGTGAGACTTATATGGCTTCACCTTTGCTGTTAAACAACGGAAGGTGCTCTAGGAAAATAATATCATCGCGCCTGCTTGCATCGCCCTCGGCTAAAATGGCCATACGGCCGGCGACCATTCCGCCCGACTCCTGCACAAGCTTTTCGACAGCCTTTACAGATTCCCCTGTACTGATCACGTCATCAACAATGAGAACCTTTTTGCCCTTCATGTAATCAGCGTCTTCCTTATCAATAAATAGCTTCTGACGTTTCTCGGTAGTGATGGACTGGAGCTCTACCGAAAATACATCCTTCATATAGAGCTTCGCCATTTTTCTGGCCAGCAGGTATTTGTTAACACCCGCCTGCCGTGCCATTTCGTATACCAGGGGAATACCCTTGCTTTCAGCCGTTATCATCACATCATATTCCGGTGCTTTTTTTAACAGTTCACGGGCACAGGCAACCGTCAGTTCCACATCACCAAATAAAACAAAAGCACCAATATATAAATCCTCTCCTATAGGACAAAGGGGAAGCTTTCTTTTAAGCCCCGCCACACGGATCTCGTAAAAATCTTTCATGAAGATACCCCCGTTTAAATCTTTTACCCACTCATTGTATCAAATTCAGTTTCTATGTCAATTGCAGACTTTGATTTACTTCGATTCGTTCCGCTCCGCTGGCGTACTGAAACATCACTCTGTCGTTTTTGGCCAATTACCACTATAAAAAAATTCTTCATTTTAGAAACCTTGTTTCTCTTAATGCCTTATACGAATGATTACCCCTCCTCTCTAATATACTTTTATGAAAGCAGGGATACTATGTTGAACCGCATTATTATCTTCGTCATGCTCATTTTTATGCTTTTTACCCAGTATGCAGGAGTGCCGCTTCATGGAATGACCTTAAATGTTGCATTTGCTTATCATGAGACAGGCTATTCTCTATATAGTTCAATGGAGCATGAAGGTTCAGAAACTATAGGCACGCCCGCGGAGCCAACAGCAACAGCATCACCATCAGCTTCTCCGGCAGAGCCAGCCCCCAATTCTTCTCCGGTTCCCGATGCCGAGCCTGAAGCTTCCGGTCCGCCCCTTGTGCCCTCACCTGATGAAACGCCTTTTCCTCAGCCTCCGGAAATCCCGGATCCAGAATCTTCAGAATCTGAGGAGCCTTCACTTTTAGGACCACTAACGGATCATCTCCCCTCCTTCGATGAAACAAGTCCGAAGGCAGTTCAGTTTATAAAGGATATGGAAGATATCATAAACAACGCGGTAAAAAAATCCGGCATAAAAACTACATATGGAATTTTTATTATGGATCTAGGCGAGAAGCTCTATTATGGAATCAATGAGAACCTTACAAGGACAGATCCGGCCGATAACATGACCGAGGGCTATTTTAACAGTGCCTCGGTGATTAAGCTCTTTCAGGGATATCTTCTTTGCGACATGATTAGAAGGGGCGAGCTGGACGATGAAAAAGTTTATTTTGATCGGGTCACAGGCAGGAAATTTAAGCTTCTTCCCATGATAAAGCATATGATCAGCTACAGTGACAACAATTATTCCAATGCATGCTTACGCCTGGTAGGCAACAAAAAAAGCAATGAAGTATTAGGCCGGCTGGGCATTAATAACAGCCGAATTTATGGCGAGATGTCGGGGGCTATCGGTTACAGCCGTCAGAACAATATTGAAAAGTACGGAACGGATAAACGCTGCGCCCGGATAACTCCCCTTGATGCAGGACTTATTCTCTACAATGTTTACCTCAATAAATATACCGATCCCTATATGAAGGTATTAAATGAAGGCCTTTTAGGCAATGTCTACAACACGCGCATACCTGTCGGAGTAAAGAGAGTCTCCTCAAAGTATTGTATCGCCCACAAAACCGGAACAAATTCCGCTCTGGGCGTTTATAACGATGCGGGCATCGTATATACCAAAAGACCTTTTATACTGGCAGCCTTTGCCCAGGGCACAACCAGCAATACGGGCCATTCCTTTATAAGAAGCCTGGCCGAGCAGCTCACACGTTATTTTGAAAATTAGGCGCTTTCCGCCCGGGCCGAAAATATCTTATAACTCTCCCTTGAGGCCTATGGTCTGTGCCTCGGCTTGCATACCTTTTATGGTTTCGCCGATAATATAGTCCAAATCCATGCCCAGCATTTGGGCTCCCTCTTCTATAATTTCACGGTTTACTCCGGCCGCGAAGCCTTTTTGCTTGAACTTTTTCTTGACGGATTTCAATTCGGTATCCAAGATACTCTTGCTTGGACGCATCAGGGCGGTTGCCGTGATCAAGCCCGTCAGTTCATCGATGGTGTATAAAACCTTTTCCATTTTCTCAGTAGGCTCAACATCGGAACAAATATTCCAGCCATGGCTTTCTATGGCTTTAATATAATCATTGGGCCAATTCTCTTCTTCGAGGAGCGATCTTACCTTTTTACAGTGCTCTTCGGGGTACATTTCATAGTCAAGATCATGGGTCAGGCCGATGATCCCCCATTTCTCCTCGTCTTCCCCTAAAATTCGGGCAAAATGCCTCATGACTGCCTCCACCGCAAATGCATGCTTTATCAGGCTTTCATTGCTGTTATACTTTTTTAGTAATCTTAATGCTTCTTCCCGGTCTAATATCTTGCTTACCATGTTCTTACCTTCTTTCGCATTTGTCTTAAACGGAATTTTACGCTTGTCAATTACAATATAATACTATAAACAAGCCCACAATTCAAAATTTCAAAATCCCCTGTCCCCAATTAGATTGTAACCTGCTTTACAAAAGTTTTTACTTATATTAAAGTTTTGGTATAAGCGTAAATGAGCGCTAAGCCCTTAATAAATAATTTAAGGAGGTTTATCCATGATCATAAGCTCAAAGACAGCAGAAGAAAAAGCCATTATGAAAACGGCCTACGCCATGTGTGCCGCGGCGCGGACCGCACCAAAGACCCATGCCATGGATCATCTGGAAACAGCCATCATCACAGGCGCTGAAAAGGAGGCTCTTACAGCCGAAATGCGGCGCTTATCCGAAGTATTCAATTACGCGTTTTTTGTGCGTGATGCAGGTAATGTCGACAAGAGCCATGCCGTTGTGCTGATAGGGGTCAGAGAAGGCCAGCGCGGGCTCAATGAAGGCTGCGCCTTCTGCCACCACAAAAATTGCAAGGAATGTGCGGATAATAACGGGTGCTGCGCCTATGATCCCATGGACCTGGGAATTGCCCTCGGTTCTGCGGTATCTGTTGCAGCCGATAATCGGATCGACTCGCGCATTATGTTCTCTGTCGGCAGAGCCGCAGCTTCTCTTTCAATGCTCGGAGAGGATATCAGGCAGATTATCGGCATCCCTCTGTCAGTCTCAGGCAAATCCCCCTTCTTTGACCGGAAAAAATAGCCCTTCCCTGATTTTTTAAAGGGAAAATTTAAGTGTAGCAAACAAAAAAGCATTCATTTTTGACAAAAAAATATCGAAGGAGTATCAGGAAGATTCGCCTAAGGCCTCCCCGGTACTCCTTTGATTTCTGGTCTACTTACGGTTTTATGTAGGCATACCCTTCATTCTGCTTTATAAGTCAATCACAGGACTTATTTTCACAACCTTCGTCCTGATAATCAACTTCAATGGTGACGTGGTCTATTCCCTTTTCCTTCATTAATCTTCTGATCTCCTGCTTGATGGCGATGATTTCCTGGTGCGCAATTCCATCTTTCACAATGATATGGGTGCTTAATAGGTTTTTCTCCCCCTCCAATGACCAAAGATGGGTATGGTATGCAGAAATCGCCCCGGTCTTCCCTGTGATTTCCTGCTCAATTTCCTTTATGGATAAGTCTTTAGGCACTCCCTGCAGAAAAATATTCAATATCTGTCTTAAATTTTTTATCACATTATACAGTACAACGACGGAAATCAAAATAGACAAAATCGGGTCAAGAACAGGAATATCTGCGATCAAGAGCACAATGCTCACGATCAATATGGCCATCCACCCCAGCACATCCTCCAGCAGATGCCATGAAACCACCTTTTCGTTTATCGAGGTACCCTTTTTTAACCGCAGAACAGCAATGCCATTGATGAATATTCCCAGTATTGCAAACACCAGCATGCCCTTTGAATTTATGGGTTTTAATTCTACCACGTTTATCAAATAGAATATCAGAAATTAAATTTAAAAAGCCCTGTAACCAATATTGGTCCAGAACTTTTGGATGTATCATCAAAGTATTGATTCCCCATTCCTGTCAGATCTCAAATATTTATGATAATTGATATCCGCTACCTGCGGCGAGCTGTTGGCATAGCAATAAATACACCGGTGACCGCAAGTATCGTATTGCCCGATGTCCTTGCTTATGATGCATCCACAGCTCTCTCTCTGGCCTTTATCTTTTAACTTCTTAGCTCTGTTAGAACTATTATGTCTGCTCATTTCCAAAGAGGTTCTATCTTTGTTATCCATAAAATCGAATAGTGACATTTCCTGATATTTCGAAATCGCACTGTTATTCTCATAACCTAAAAAGCTCATTAATTCTTTATCCTGTGAAAATGCTTTAATCATTAAATCATCGTCAATACATTTATTCTTTTTAATATGGTATTTATTTAGGTCTATGTCTTCTGAGCAAGTTGCTATATCCAACCCCCAATTTTTATTTATATCATTCAATCCTTTTGCCACCGCTTCCATGGTTTCAGGAGTAAATTCTTTATAACTGATATGGCGCCGGTGAAAATTATTTTGTACCTTCCGATAGGCAGAAATATCCGCAAAACTGATTACAAGTTTATTCGTATAGTCCGCAATCTGATTTCCTACCTTCAAAATCTTATCCAATAAACCTTCCACCGTAATTTTATCGGTCAATATTAAGGGATCGAATCTCCAAATCACCTTGTCCTTTCCGATTCTCTCTGAAAGCATCTTAAAGGTATCTATTCTTTTATCAAGGCTTCTTACTCCTATCTCTAATCCTTCTTTTTCATAGTCGTTTACCGTAAATAAAAAATAGTAATTTATACCTTTACTGTCAATCTCTTTAAGATAGGGAGTGACGGGCTGGGCATCTTTCGTCCAAAATACAATTACACGGGCCTTAGCAAAAGAAATATACTGCGGCTTCCTATTAAAAGGATTGATCCACTTCACATACCCCTTCCTTAGTCTGTTCATGAACCAGTCTGAATAAAATGCAGGTATATCGGTAGACCGGCTTGCAGAAATAATAACGGGTGCAACCCCTTTTAATCTGCCCTCGTTAGTATCAACATCTATCGTTTCCCACTTATTTGAAGCCATGGTTTGATTCCCCATTCTTCTGATTTCCCTAATCCGATTATAACATCCTCTATTATAGGCATATTTCCGGGGCATAAAAAGCCCGCGGAGGTTTGCAAGATCGCTCCTGCATGCGCTCCGCGGGTCTTATCAAATTTTACTATCGTCCATCATTAATACCCGGCCATGGATACCCGATTATTCCACGGTTACGCTCTTGGCAAGGTTTCTCGGCTTATCAACATCGTTGCCCTTCATAACTGATACATAATAGGCAAAGAGCTGCATGGGAGTGACCACAACAACGGGTGCAAACAGCGGGTCCATATCGGGAATGGTGATGACCGCATCGGCTGCCTTGGAAACCTCCTCAACATGCTTATCCATTGTGATAGCCAGAACCACTGCTCCTCTTGCCTTTACCTCCCGGATATTGCTGATCATTTTATCAAAGAGATGATCCTGGGTCAGCGGGCAAACAACCAGCGTGCCCTCTTCAATGAGTGCAATGGTGCCGTGCTTGAGCTCTCCTCCTGCGTAAGCCTCCGAGTGGATATAGGAGATTTCCTTCAATTTCAGGGACCCTTCCATGGAAAGGGCATAGTCAAGGCTTCTGCCCAGGAAGAAAACACTTTTCGCATTAAAATGCTGATAGGCAAACTTCTGAATAACTTTTCTTTCTTTTAAGACCGTATCCACATACTGAGGCAGTTTTTGAAGGTCCTCCAAATAGTTGAAAAAAGTTTCACCATCCAGTAGGCCTTTTTTTCTTGCAAAGCTCAGGGCCACCAGATATAAAGCTGCAAGCTGGGTATTGTAAGCCTTTGTGGAAGCGACCGCAATCTCGGGCCCCGCCCAGGTATAAAGCACATCATCGGCCTCTCTGGCAATGGAGCTGCCCACAACATTTACAATGCCCAGTATTCGGGATCCCTTTTTCTTGGCTTCGCGCATGGCCATAAGGGTATCCAGTGTTTCACCCGATTGGCTGATGACAATGGTAATCTGCTTTTCATTCACGATGGGGTCACGATAACGGAACTCCGATGCAACATCCACCTCCACAGGTATATGCGCCAGTTTTTCGATAACGTACTTTCCTATCACGCCAGCATGATAAGCCGTTCCGCAGGCAATTATATTGATCTTCTCACAGTTTTTGATCATGTCATCGGTCAGCTCAAACTGATCCAAAACGATTTCGTTGTTTTTGATTCTGGAGCTGATGGTAGACCGGATCACAGCGGGCTCCTCAAATATTTCCTTCATCATGAAATGCTCAAAACCGCCTTTTTCAGCCGATGCCACATCCCAATTCACATGAAAAACATCGCGCTGAACCTTTTCGCCTAGAAGGTTATAAATGTCGACATTCCCTGCCGAAATACTGGCCACTTCCTTGTCTTCAAGGATATAAATATCCCGGGTATATTCCAGAATAGCAGGGATATCCGATGCAATAAAATTCTCATCTTCTCCCAGGCCGACAATGAGCGGACTATCCTTCCTAGCCGCTAAAAATCTATCGGGACAGTCGGTGCAGACCACTCCGAGCGCATAGGCGCCTTCCACATCGTTTAATGTATTCATCACAGCTTTAAGCAAGTCTCCCTTGTAGTTATACTCGATCAGATTGGATATAACTTCGGTATCGGTCTCAGATTTGAACACAAACCCCTTGCTCATTAAGAATTCTTTGAGCTGCATATAGTTTTCAATAATCCCGTTGTGTACCACGGCAATTTTGCCGTTGTTGCTCAAATGGGGATGGGAATTTACATCGTTCGGCTCCCCGTGCGTCGCCCAGCGGGTATGGCCGATGCCCATAATCCCCTTTAGCTCGTAGTTTTTAAGCTTATCCTCCAATACAGCCAGACGGCCTTTTGTCTTGACCACATTAATTTTTTCATCGTTCAGAACGGCCACGCCAGCAGAGTCGTATCCTCTGTATTCAAGCTTCTTCAAACCTCCGATCAAAACATTGGTAACATCTCTTTTGCCAATATATCCAACAATTCCGCACATAATAAAAACTCTCCTTCATTTAATTTGATT
>ENA-UOOK01001894-UOOK01001894.1-fermentation-metagenome-genome-assembly--contig:-NODE-1894-length-26790-cov-4.164354_pt1 | contig 26790 bp, 26 predicted proteins | sample MGYA00245777_ERZ724023 | MGnify/ENA primary metagenome ERZ724023 (study PRJEB28704, sample SAMN03018312) | fermentation metagenome | biome: anthropogenic terrestrial biome; feature: soil; material... | reverse complement strand
CAAACGTCGGGCAGGCCCTCCAGAAAGCGATGCGCTGTATTGAAACAGCCAACCCAGAAACCCTCTACGGCATCTTCGGCGACGCACAGTGGACGAACAAAGACCGCCTCTCCGATGCTCTGTTGCGCGACCTTATCGAGCGGATTGTCGGGGCTTACGAAGCGTTTTCGGACGAACAGGGGTTTGCAGGTGTGACGGCACCGGAGGAGATCCATGCTCGGGACGGGAACCTTAGCATCCCGTTCTACGTCACGAACGGTGTATCCGCCGAAGGCGGCGGAGGCGTGCCTGCATATCCGGATCTGGCAGAGACTCTTTCGTCCTGGCTTGAAAGTGCCGTCGGTCGCTGGATACCCTTTTCGAGGTCGGCCGATGAACCATAAACAACATGTCTTCGTCAGTTCGGTGCAGAAGGAGCTCGAGGATGAACGGGTCGTTACTCAAAACTTGTTGAACACGGACCCGTTTCTTTCGGGACACTGTACGCCGGTGCTGTACGAGTTCGAGCCTGCGTCACCGGACCGAGACCTCGAAGGATGCCTCAAGGCACTGGATGCAAGTCAGGTATACCTGCTCATCGTAGGATCGCGGTCCGGCAGAGAGATTGACGATATCTCTGTTACGCATCTGGAATATCGACACGCAAAGGAGAGAAAACTGCCAATCCTCATATTCATCAAAGGGGACCGAGGCGTACACCGTGATGCCGGCACCGGTCGTCTGTTAGAGGAGATCGATGCTGACGGATATAAATACAAACGCTTCGGCAACGTCATTGATCTTCAAAAAGAGGTCCGCGTTGCGCTTGTAAAAGTGCTCGAAGAATGCTTTGGGATAGCCCCGTCGTCGGACGAAAATGAGATTGCACAGCAGACCATCGAGGCTACATCTCCCTTTGAATCGCACCTGATGAGACGAGCCCGCTGGATGGACCTCGATCACGACATCGCCCGACAGATGATCGCTGCAGCGGAGGGGCGTGATCCCGCAATGGTTTCTATGCCCGATCTCCTCACCGCCGCTTCACTCCGTGGTTTGGTTTGGCGCGACCCGGAGAGTGGGGAACATTTTGCCACGGCTGCCGGTGTTGTCCTGCTGGCGAAGGATCCTTCCGGGGTCTTTCCCCAGTGCCGCATCCTTGCCGATGCCTACCGCAGCACCGAACCGGACGGCGATCCTCGCGATCACGAGGATATCCGCGCCCCGATGCCAGTGGCAATCGACCGCGCCATTGCCTTTATCGACCGCAACACCCGGCACCCGATGACGGTTGTGGGCCTCAATCGCGTCCGTCTTGATGAATATCCCGTCGAGGCGTTGAGGGAGGCCATGGTCAATGCCGTGGCGCATCGCCAGTATGAGGATGCAGGGAGGAAGATCATGCTCGAAGTATTCTTTGATCGCGTGGTCGTCTCCAGCCCGGGTCTGCCCCCCGCCCCGATCACGCTTACCAGTCTCCGGACAGGGAGGTATCGGCCGTGTTCGCGCAACCCGGTGATCGCCCAGTGTCTCTCGTACTTCCACCGGATCGAGGAGCGCGGTAGCGGATTTCGTCGTATGCGGGAGCAGATGCTCAACCACGGCCTGAATCAACCGCTTTTCGGCACCGATACCGGCTACTTCCAGGTGATCTTTCCTGGACCTGCCGATGATCTCGATCGCCTTCGCGTTCCGGCTTTTGCCTCGGGTGTTCTCGTCACCCCGGCGATCGAGGCCCAACTCAATGAACGGCAGAGGAAGATGGTTGCGCTGCTCGCGACCGGGGAGACGCTGACCAGCCGCAGGTGCGAGGAGGAATTCGGCGTCACCAGGGACACGGCAACGCGGGATTTTGGTCTGTTGATGAAATTGGGGCTGGCCGTCCGGAAGGGCCGGGGGCGCTCGACTGGCTACGTTCTGGCGGAGAGAAAATGAGAAACGAATCGTCAGATAATCGTCAGGCCAAAACCTGTAATCGTCAGATAATCGTCAGGTCAAAACCTGTAATCGTCAGATGGATCGCCGCCGCCTTTCGGTGCCGGATCGTCAGATAATTGTCAGGTGTGTCACCGGTACCGTCAGGACGCTGATGGCGGCCACGACTGCCACGAGGAGCACGATGATGAAGATGAGGGAGCTGAGAGATTGCCGTCATTGAGAGCAGGAACAGGGCGGCATGACCGCCCCTCTCCCCAATGCAAGCAGCCGGGCGATCTCGCGGACGGGGTAGCCGTCGCGGTAGTGCCTCCCCGGGAACCGGAGCAGCGTGAACAGGGTGCTCTCGGGTATCGGAGGGTATAAAACGGTGGATGGAGTACTCAAGAATAGCGATGCATCCTCTCTTCCAGATCCGGCAGAACCTTCGCACCATTCGGGAGCGCTACGGCGTGGCCCGTATCGGCATCTCCGGGTCCTTGATGCGGAGCGAGGAGACACCGGCAAGCGACATCGACATCCTGGTGGAGTTCCGGGAGGGGGAGGAGACCTTCGACCACTTTATGGACCTCAAGTTCTACCTTGAGGATCTCCTTGGACGAAGGACGGACCTCGTCATCGCTGATGGCCTGAAGCCCCGGATCCAGGATGCCGTCCTCGGCGAGGTCGTCTATGCCTAGGGATCTTCTGCTGATCGTCAAGCAATACACGCAAACCTTTGAGTTTCTTTAGGTGGACTAATTTGGTTAGGATATGGGACTAGACGAAATTGCGGCACTCTTGCTCTATTAGTGCATACACAGTGGGGTATTCGCATCCTTTTTTGCTCAAGACCGCGAAAACTACACTCAAATACTTCTATTGATCATACTCAGTGTGAGACACTAGGGGTTGCCGAAGAGGTTCAACAGGATGAAGGTTCAGAATGCCAAGCCGTTTTTGAAGTGGGCTGGTGGAAAAGGCCAGTTGTTAGATGAATTTGAGACTCGGTTTCCTCCGGAAGTAAAAGAGGGCCTTGTAGATACGTATGTTGAGCCGTTTGTAGGTGGAGGAGCGGTCTACTTCTATATAAACAACAATTACACCTTTGACGAGTGTCATATTTTTGACATAAATGAAGAGCTCGTGTTGGCTTATACCGTTGTCAAGAATGATGTCGAGGAACTTATTGAAATACTGAAAGATATCGAAACTGCATATCTGAAATTAAATCCTGAGAAGAGACAAGAGCTATTTTACGAGATCCGTAACAAGTTCAACGAATTTAAGACCTCTATTCAGTGGCAGAAATACAGTAGAACCTGGATCCAGAGGGCAGCAGATCTCATATTCCTTAATAAGACCTGCTTCAACGGATTATTCCGGGTCAATTCAAAAGGCGAGTTCAATGTACCTTTCGGTCGGTATAAAAACCCCAAAATACTTCATAAAGAAGTACTCCAAAGCGATTCAGCTCTCCTTGAAAATACGAGCATACATCTTGGTGACTTCTCGAAATGTGCTCAGTATGTCGATGGGAGCACGTTTGTTTATTTAGACCCACCATATAGACCTCTGAATCAAACTTCGAGTTTCACATCGTACTCAAAGGACGGCTTCGGAGATGACGACCAGAGGCGCCTTGCGGAGTTCTTCCATACTCTGGATTCACAAGGAGCGAGGCTGATGCTGAGCAACTCGGATCCCAAAAATGAAGATCCAACCGATCAGTTCTTCGAAGACCTTTATTCGACCTACTACATTGATAGGGTTCCAGCTCGTCGCGTAATTAATTGTAACGGTGAGCGCCGGGGCGAAATCAATGAATTGATAATAACCAATTACAAAACTGAAAGAAACGATCTTTCGGTGTTTTGATGGGGAAAAACGACAAGGCATGGCAAAACGTCTTTAACAATCTCAACCTTCTGGAAAAAATCAAAAATAATGGATTTGTCTACGTTACAGCCAATGAACTCAAAGAGAACAGTGGCAGTCATCGTGAACCCCGTCTGATGGCAAAGCAGGACACCCAAAGTTCACGGCCCATCATTTTTAAAAAGCATGATCTCTCGATTTTCCCTGTTGACAATGGCAGGTACATTATTTTCAAAGATGGGAACCAGCAAAGTTACTACTCATATGGCACATTACTGGATAATACTCTAATCATAGAATACGTACCTCGGACTGATATTCAGAATTTCAAGACACTCCAACTAAGTGCAATATCGAGCGAATCGCAAGCAATCGATTATGCCTATCTCGTATCCCTGCTTAGGACGTTTACCCACGAGTCAGAGTTATTTCTGACTGTCCGTGGGAGATTACGTTCAAACGAGTTCAACTTCAGTCTGCCTGGGTGCGATCATCGTGTCGATGTATCGGGGGTTCAGATTGAGGTGGATGCTGGCTTCGAGAGCCCAGACAAGATATATATTCTGGAGGCCAAAATCGGGAAGCGAGAGGACTTCCATATCCGGCAGCTCTACTATCCATATCGGGACTGGTCGATCCGAACGGATAAAGAGGTTATCCCGATATTCGTCATATACACGAATGGTATCTTTTACCTGACAGAGTTTAAGTTCGGAGACGAATTTGGGAAATTAGAAGTTGTCCGGTCTCAGGGATTTGTGGTTAACGAGCCACCCAAACAGATCATTAATCTCAGCGAGCTCGTCAGAACGGTTTCAGTCGCTAGCGAAGAGCCTCAAGGTGTTCCTTATCCCCAGGCAAACGACCTCGATAAAGTCATAGATCTCGTGAGCAACTTTGAAGAGGATATCCTCAATACAAAGGAGTCTATTGCCGCTTTCTTTGATTTCGATGAAAGACAGGGGGATTATTATGCAAATGCTGCCATCTATCTTGGATTCTTGAAGCGTGACGATGATGGAGGAAATACATTTGAACTCACTCTCCTTGGCGAAACATTACGACGTTACAACAACCGGAATCAGAGGAATTTGCTATTACTGAAGCAGATCCTGGCGAAGCCCACCTTCAACGCTTTAATCCACGATCTTATCCGATTGGACTGTAACTTTGATAGATTGAGCATCGTTCACATTGCAGATGTTATAGAGGCGAACACTACCCTATCTGGGGACACGCTACGCAGAAGGGCTTCGACTGTTAAGCGATGGCTCCAATGGATCTGTGATAACGTTGAATTCAAAATCTGAGAATGGGTCCAGTGAGTAAAGTTCATTCCTTGCTTCTCTGTAGATCATGGATCCTAGTAAAAGGGGTTTGAATCACCCCTTTACTTGCTCTTTGAATTTTTCGACGCTGCCGCCTGAGCACGTGCTTTAAATCCCTGGTTCGTCCCGGTTATGTCCGCATGCGACTGAATCCGGCTTGCTGCTTTCGGTGTCATTGACTTTTCGGTCATGTCTTTCTCATCTCCTTTTTTACACTACAACGTCTCCTTTAGAGAGATATAAGTTAAATCTGAGTGTAAATTGCGGCTTTTAGCACTTTACCGGTAAAGTGCAATACACAAAACTTTACCCTTCGAGAGGGGTAGAATATTATTAAAGGCTTATCGGCGGGCATTGCATGAATTCCGGGACGAAATTGAGCAAAAAGCAATGGTCTATTCTGAAGTATTTCATCGAGCAGGAAAGTGCGTGCATGGGTGCCTGCAAGGAGGGGGCGCCCCTCCGCCGGTTCAAGACGATCGCGTACAAAATCGAGCAGGAACTCGGTATCAGTCGCGTCGGTGCCAGGGACATCTGTGAAAAACAAAAAGATTACGGATTTTTCGAATCGACAGAGGAATGGTCGGATCATCAACGCACCACCCATTACGCACTCCACCCGACGCTTCCTCTGCCGTGCATCCGGCTGCTTGTCCTCGGCATGCGTGACTTCTGCTGCCTGCCGGAGCAGATTGCATTCATGGAACTTGCATATGTCGGGCACCAGATCGATCTCGCGCTGGTCAACGATATCCTGGCAGAGAAGGGTGTGTCCATCACCCGTTCGATCGACATTCTGGACTGGGATCCCCGGGAGGTGCCCGGCATCGCCGCCACCTGCGACTACATTAACGGAGAAACCTTGCAGGCAATCAATCATGAGGAGTTTGCGCGAGGGGAGATCGCACAGGCGGAGGCTCGTTCATCCGATTTTTCGTCATTCATGCTCCATCCGGTCTATGTATTATCCTTTCCCATAGTCCTCCCCGGATTGTCGCCTGCCGAGCGGTTTCTCAGGGTTCAGGAGAGGAATGGAGATTTCTTCAATGAGAATCCCGACCTTGCGAAGTTCCGGAGCGGGTTTGATCAGCCGTATGGGGACTTTCTCGAGAAGCGCCTCTTGACACCCATCCTCGCGCTCATCCGGATATCACCGTCGGCACTCTTCGAATTCGTCTGCGGCACCTGGGAATCGTTTGAGATACGATATGCATATGGCATCATTATCACTCCGCCCTGGGGAAGTGGAGTACCCTGCAACCTGCTCTTTTCGCTGGTCGCACTGGCTGTCGCGGACATATCTCGAACAATGGAGATCCCGCGATCAAGCATGGTCGAAGATGCTTTCGTCCGTTCCGGCCTTCCGGGCAGCACATCGCAGAAGAAGGGGGCCTTGCTCGTCCTGTGCCTGAATGACGGCTATGATCTCTGTTTCGATTATCACTTCTCGACGCGGAAATTGTCGCCCGATCGACGGCCCCCGACCGAGCCGTCCTATACTGTGAGCGTCACGTATTCATTTCGTGATGATGGAGGAGCTTCTCAGACCCGTCTCTGCCACAGTGCAATTCGCGACCCCCTCCGCTTCCTTGCGGAACTGCGGAACACGAAGAACCTGGTGTCACATCACCTGCAACGGATGTTCTCCAACCGGATGAGAAACCTGCTGCAGTATTACGATCCAGAGAAGGTGCCGTCTTACCGGTTCATGGAATGCCTGATCGAGGAAATAAACCATGTTCTCCTTCGAGAGGATTTCTTCGATCTGGAGCTCTTCTCACGGTCAAAAGTTTCAAAGGAGACGCTGGAGTTTGTTGGTCACATCCATAAGTATGACTCTGATTCCTGGATCTGGATACAGAGGACAAACCGATACTTGTTTGATGAGGCGTACTTTGGACTGATAGAGGACAGCCGAGATCCAGATGCCGGAATAAAGAAACAGTCGTTCGAACCGGTTGTCGATGAAAAATCCCTTGTCCTCGTTATCGGGACGTTTCCAAGCAAATCTTCGCTGGTTGGCAGGGAGTACTACGCAGATCCTGACAATATGTTCTGGAAGGTGATGGAACAGTTGTGCAAGATCCCCCGCGATGCGACATATGAAGAACGGCTTGCTGCTCTCCGCTCCAACTACATCGCACTCTGGGATCTGCTCGCCTGGGCGGTTTGTGACGGGACAGTGCGGCACTCGATTGTTGATTATGCGTTCAACGACATCGTCGGGCTCCTGAAACAGTATCCGAATATCAGGGCAATTGTGCTGAACGGTATCGGCGAGCAGTCGCCGGAGAAGTGGCTTGAAGAGTACCGCAACGGGTTGTCGGAGGAAGACCGGCATGTCCTGGAATCACGGCATATCGAGGGGGTCATCTGCTCAGGACCAGAGAACCGGGGGGAATTCGAGCGAAAACGGCTTGAATGGGTGGAAAAAGTTTGGGGTAGAGTCTATATGTACGTAAAACCGAAAAGCATCCCCTGATGCAGATCTGTCCTGTCCGGCTGCACGAGGAGCGGCACTGCGGCATTCATCGCGCTGGGTGAGCGATTGGAGAAGATCAGGGAGCGCCATGAACAGGGTTTCCTCACCAGCCTTGAGTTCCTGAAGGCTATTCTTGAGGTGGCCAGGGATGTGGTCGAGGCCGAGCGGGAAGTCGACCCGGAAGAAGAACGCGTTCAGGCCAAAGAAGCGCTCACCGAACTCTTCAACGAGGCAAAGAGTAACGGAACACACATCATCGTCGAGCGCATCGTGAACGATATTGACGAGATTGTGCGGAAGGTACGTTTCCCGGACTGGCAGCATACCTCACAGGGCGAGCGACTCGTGCAGAAGGAACTCCGGCGTACTCTGCTCAAGTACAAACTTCATACCGACCAGGAGCTCTTCGATCGGGCCTACGCCTATATTCGGCAGTATTACTAACTTCTTGAGCGTTCTCTCGACCAAAACACCAAAACAGAGTGTAATGTGCCCATAGTCCCAGAAGTCAGTGAGCTCCCTTACCTGTTTGTCAGAGGATTCTAACGAAATAAAGCCGTCTTTTTGTCGCGCACTTATAAGCGTGACAGCAGGTATTGAACCTCAGAACAGAAATGCTGCTATGGGGATTCGAACCCCAGTCGTCGGCGTGAAAGGCCGACATGATTGGCCCCTACACTATAGCAGCTTATGCAATGTGCCATACAACTTCGACACCAGGAGTTAAAAAAGTTGTGGCTGTGGGAGCCCGGCCGGTCGCCCGGAGACCCGGACATCTCACTCGTAGACCGGCGTTCCTTCCTTCCGGGTGGCGGTCTTGAAGGCCGCCATCAACTGCCGGGTTATGGGGCCGGGCTTGCCGTTCCCGATGACCCGCCCGTCGATCTCGCGGAGGGGCGCGACCTCTGCCGCGGTCCCCGTGACGAAGACCTCGTCCGCCGAGTAGAGGTCGTAGTAGCCCAGGTTCCGCTCGAGGAGGGTGATTCCCATCGACTGCGCGAGTTCCAGGACGACAGCCCTGGTGATCCCGCGAAGATTGTTCAAGGTCGGCGGGGTGATGATGGCGCCGTTCTTGACGACGAAGATGTTGTCCCCTGACCCCTCAGAGACGTAGCCGTGGGTATCGAAGAAGATAGCCTCATCCACGCCCATGTGGTTCGCCTCGATCTTCGCGAGGATGTTGTTTAAGTAGTTGAGACTCTTCACGTTCGGCGGCATCGACTCCGCCGGGGTGCGCCTGACCGAGACACACATAGCCCGGAGACCCTTCTCGTAGAGGTCGCCGTACATCGCGCCCCACGTGACGGCGACGACGATGACCGTCGGTTTCGCGCACTTCCGGGGGTCGAGGCCGAGGTCGCCCTTGCCCCGGGTCACGATCGGGCGGATGTAGGCATCCTTCAAGTTGTTCCGTCGCAGCGTCTCCTTGATGGCCTCGGCCATCTCCTCTTTCGTGATCGGGACGGCAAGGTCGATCGTCTTTGCCGAGTCGTAGAGCCGTGCGAGATGCTCGTCAAGACGGAAGACCTTTCCGTTGTAGGCGCGTATCCCCTCGAAAACGCCATCGCCGTAGAGGAGGCCGTGGTCAAAGACCGAGACCTTCGCCTCCTCTTCGGGGACGTATCTGCCGTCAAGGTAGATGATCATAGAACTAGTGTGGTCTCGGTTCGTTTGTATGTTTTGCGTTTCGTGCTCCGAACCGCCTCGCGGTGACCCGGAATGGTACGGCGGCGGGGACCCGGTCATCGCTCACACTCGCCGCCGGGGCCCTGCCCGACGGTTGCGGGAAAAGTACTGCCGGGACGACCTTTGCCGCGTCAGGTCCGGCAGCAGTCCACGAAGTGCCCGAGCATCACCCGGCTCGTCACCGGGTGGAGGTGCGTGTAACTCCCGATCGTCCGGTCCCGGACCGCCCCGTCGTTCCCGTCCCCGATGCCGCTCCCCCGGGTCAGCCGGTAGGCGTAGCGGGTCTCCGGGGCAAGCCGGACACTGCTGTAGTGGAACTCGTGGCCCCGGAACGCCGCCTCGCCCATGGGAGTCCCGGCCGCGCTCGTCCCCACCACATAGCCGAGCATCCGCCTCTCCGGCATCCGGGCCTCGCCGGCAAAGACTCCGGCGAGTTCGTAGGTCTCCTCCCTCTTCGATCCCGCAAACTCCGGGGCGAGCACCATCCGGTCGGTGAGGTATATGAGTCCCCCGCACTCCGCGTAGACCGGCGTGCCGTTCCGGGAGGCCTCTAAGAGCCCCTCCCGCACCGCGGTGTTCGCCTCGAGTTCCGCGCCGAAGAGCTCCGGGTAGCCGCCGCCGAGTATGTAGCCGTCAGCCTCCGGCAGCCGGTCGTGGATCGGGGAGAACGGGACAACCTCGGCCCCGAGCGACGCCAAGATGTCGAAGAGGTCTGCGTAGTAGAAGTTGAAGGCCTCATCGAGCGCGACCCCGATCCGGACGTCCGATTCTCCGGGCGTCGCGTAGATGGAGCTCCCCTCCGGAGGCAACTCAACCTCCCGGGCAAGGGCGAGCAGGGCATCCAGGTCGACGTGCTCCCCGATCATACGCTTCACCGCCTCGATACGCTCCCGGAACTCCTCGTGCCCCTGCCCCTCCCGGTAAGGAACGAGGCCGAGATGGCGCATAGCAAGTTCCATCTCCGTCGTCCGGGGAATGGCGCCGATGACCGGGATACCGCAGTAGTGCTCGATTGCACGGACCGCCTTCTCCCGGTGGCGGGTGCCGGTGACCTGGTTGAGGATGACCCCCCGGATATCAACGCCCGGGTCGAACGCCTGAAAGCCCTTCACGATCGCCGCCGCGCTCCGGGTGATGCTCCGGGCGTTGACCACGAGAACCACAGGCAGGTCGAGTTGTTTTGCAACCGCGGCCGTGCTCCCGACCTCTTTATCCAGCATGTTCTCCCCGAAAAGGACTTTGGCATCCAGAATTTGTTTTATCTTGCGAAGAGTCAGGGGCATACATCCACCTCAATTAAGTAGAATTTGTTACTTCGTTATTTGTTCCATATAATCCTTGTACCGCATCAGCATTTCGATATCAGTATACTTTATTTTTGAAGAAATTGCTACCTTATCCGACGAATTTTGCGACAAGATTTCATCAAGGGATTGGTTTTCGCTTTCATACAGGCTGACCAGACCGGACAAAATGGCGTTGTTGTTCTGTTTGGCGTTCAGAGCCTGCAGTTCATCTCTTTTCTGTTCCATAGCCTTCTTGATCTCCTCAATTTGTCCATAGGCCGCCGATGGGCTGATGGTATCGAAATCCAGATCCTTAATGATTTTTTCCAGGGCGGCATATTTTTCTTTCCACATTTCATACGCAGACCGGATCGCACTGACGTTTGCCTCTGTCGCAGTGATCTTCATATCTACTCCGGCAGATGCGATTTGGTAGACATGGGACTCGATTCCTTCCGCCTTCAGCTCCTCCTTTACCTGTTTGGCATCCCCCTCTGTCTGAAAACCGATTGCCAGCACCCGGTAGAATCCGTCATTCAATATATATCCCGCTCCACCCTTGGACCTTAGTTCCTGAGCAAAGGTTTCCGCATTGGCACTGTCGGTAAAGGCACCCATTTGAATGGCGAACATGGACAGGGCATTTGCTTTAAGCGTTTCTGTGATTTTAGCCGTATCCGCTGCAGGCTCATCCGTTGGATTCCCATTGTCATCCGGCACGGTCAGAATCGGCTCCCCGTCCGATACCCCGTCCGTTGCATCCGGACTGCCGTCCCGGCTCAAAATGGGTGAAATCAGATTGCTGACAAACTTGCCCAGAGTCCCGGCCGATAAGACGTAGATGACTCCGAACACCAGCAATACAATCAAAACAAACGCCGCATATCTTTGTTTCGTTTTTCTTTTTTTCAATCTTGAGTAACGCATGTCCATCCTCCTCTATCTCTTTGTATGATTTGTCCCGCTATTTATCTATATCTATGGTGAAATCCGGTGGAATATGATAAAATGAATCCAAATCATGTCCAAAATAATCGGGAGGCAGGACAAAGGGATGAAATATCATTTGGATACCATACCGGTATGGGACGCATACCATGAAGAGGGGGAGTGCCCGCTCTGCATATTGGAGGACAAATCGGAAAAATCCTATGTGGATTCTTTTCTGGGAGGATCCGTCATGGAACCGGATACCCGGATCGAAGTCAATGAAAAGGGGTTCTGCCCCCATCATAACGAGTTGCTCTACAAGGCGCAGAACAGGCTTGGTCTGGCTCTGATCACCCACACTCACACATTGACGGTCCGGAAGGAAATAAAAAAGAAAACGGAGGAACTGGAAAAAACCATTCAGAACCCGGGAAAAGTTTCCGTTTCGTTTCTGAAAAAGCTCTCCGGGGGAGGAGCCGGACTGGAACAATCCATCCGCCAATTTTCCGACTGGCTGAGAAAACGCCGGGATCGCTGCATTATCTGTGACCGAATCAGCGATTCCCTGAATCGGTATGCCTATACCATTCTCCACCTTTGGGAGCACGATCCGGAATTCCGGAAGGCCATGGCCCGGTCGAAGGGCTTTTGCCTTTCCCATCTGCCCCTTATACTGGACATGGCGGCGGAACGGCTGAATGCCGGAAAGCAGGCTGAATTTCTAAAGGATTTACTGCCGGTGCAGCTGCAGAACATGGACCGGTTGGAACAGGAACTCCTATGGTTTACCAAGAAATTTGATTATCGGAATCAGGATAAACCCTGGGGAGATTCCAAGGATGCACTCCCTAGAATTTTACAAAAATTGACCGGGAAATACATGGAATAAAGCATTCGATAGAATTAATGAGATATATGGAACAATAAGAAGATAAATTAAATTGGACGGCGACAATCGTCCGAAATCAGGATTTCAGAGTTTTCGTAGTATTTGCCATCTTTTTTGCTTTTATATAAACTAATAATTGTGATTAGCACTCAGCTTCAATGAGTGCTAACAAAGTAAATATTTCTATTTACATAAGGAGGGTATACCATGAATATCAAGCCATTGGGAGACAGAGTCGTCATTAAGATGTTGGAAAGCGAAGAAACCACGAAAAGTGGCATCGTACTTCCCGGTTCCGCAAAAGAAAAACCTCAAATGGCTGAGGTGCTGGCTGTCGGACCAGGCGGTCTGGTAGACGGCAAGGAAGTCAGGATGGAAGTCAAGATCGGCGACAAAATCATCTATTCCAAGTATGCCGGTACGGAAGTCAAGTTGGACGGTACCGAATACATCATCGTAAGACAAAGCGATATTCTCGCAGTAGTCGAGTAACAAAAAAATATCAGGAGGTATGAACATGGCCAAACAACTGAAGTATGGCGAAGAAGCCAGAAGAGATCTGGAACGCGGTATCAACGCTCTGGCGGATACCGTAAAAATTACATTGGGCCCCAAAGGCAGAAATGTGGTATTGGATAAGAAATTTGGCGCTCCCCAGATCGTCCATGACGGTGTCACCATCGCAAAGGAAATCGAACTGGAAGATCCTTTTGAAAATATGGGTGCCCAGCTGGTCAAGGAAGTTGCCAGCAAAACCAACGATGTGGCAGGCGACGGTACCACTACCGCTACCGTACTGGCACAGGCGATTGTCCATGAAGGAATGAAGAATGTTGCCGCCGGCGCTAATCCCATGATCCTCGGCAAAGGCATCCAGAAGGCGGTTGATGCAACCGTTGATTCCCTGAAGGGACAGAGCAGAAAAATTCAGAACAAGGAATCCATCGCACAGGTTGCCGCAATTTCTGCAGCGGATACCACCATCGGCGAGCTGATTTCCGACGCAATGGAAAAGGTCGGCAACGACGGCGTTATTACCGTGGAAGAGTCCAAATCCATAGCCACCGAGCTGGACGTTGTGGAAGGAATGCAGTTTGACCGCGGCTATGTTTCCGCTTACATGGTTACCGATACGGAAAAAATGGAAGCCGTACTGGATGATCCCTATATCCTGATCACAGACAAGAAAATCTCCAACATTCAGGAAATCCTGCCCCTGTTGGAGCAGATCGTACAAGCCGGCAAAAAGCTTCTCATTATCGCTGAGGATGTAGAGGGCGAAGCAATGGCAACCCTGGTACTGAACAAACTTCGCGGCACCTTTACCTGCGTAGCGGTGAAAGCTCCCGGATTCGGCGACAGGAGAAAAGCCATGCTGCAGGATATTGCAGTTCTGACCGGCGGTACCGTAATTTCCGAGGAAGTCGGTCTCGAACTGAAGGATGCCACGATGGATCAGCTGGGCCGTGCCCGCACGGTAACGATTAACAAAGAGAACACCACCATCGTGGAAGGTTCCGGGGACCCCACTCAGATCAAGAACCGTGTGGCGGCCATTAAAGCCCAGATCGAGGATACGACATCCGATTATGACCGTGAGAAGCTGCAGGAGCGCTTGGCGAAATTGTCCGGCGGCGTAGCTGTCATCAAGGTTGGCGCCGCTACCGAAACCGAACTGAAAGAAAGAAAACTGAGAATCGAAGACGCTCTGAACGCCACAAGAGCTGCCATTGAAGAAGGCATCATCCCGGGAGGCGGAATCGCATTGATCAAGGCCATCCCTGCTCTGGATACCCTTCAGGCGGAAGGCGACGAGCAAACCGGCATCAACATCATCAAACGTGCTCTGGAAGAGCCTTTGAGACAGCTCGCGGCCAATGCCGGGCTGGAAGGTTCCGTTATCGTTGAAAAGGTCAAGGACAACACCGATCCCCATTTCGGCTTCGATGTCCTGAAGGCGGAATATGGAAATATGGTCGACAAAGGCATCATCGATCCCACCAAGGTTACCCGTTCTGCTCTGCAGAACGCAGCCAGCATAGCTTCCATGGTGCTGACCACCGAAAGCCTGGTTGCCGATATCCCGGAGAAAGAACCCCCGGTGCCCGCAGGCGGAGCCGGTGGCGGCGGAATGCCGATGTATTGATAGACGACGGAAGCCGTCGATTCCATAAAAAGTGATTGCATTATGCAATCACTTTTTTATTTTCCACATTCCTTTCCTTTCCGTCTTCCGCTTCTTCTTCCGTCAGAATGGATTCGCTGATTTCCTTTGCTGTATAAAAATTGATCTCATCGCGGAACTTTTGCATCATATCCGTTAAAGCCTGTTCCAGAACCAGCAGCTCGCTGCGGACCTCCCGGAACTTTTCACGCCACTTTTCCTTCTCCTCCTTCAACTGGGCGATCTCCTCCACGGATTTCCTGCGTCCCTCCTCTACAATGGCCTGGGCCCGCTGCTCCGCTTTGATCAATGCACGGGAAATATACTTTTCCTGCTCGATGAATTTGGCGATTCGCTCATTTTGCTCTTCCACTTCCTGCTTCAGCCGATGATTTTCTTCCGCAAGCTCCAACAGGCGATCCTTTTTCTTACTGAGCTCTTCCTCATAATCCTTCGTCAGCTCTTCCAGATGCCGGTTAACCTGCTTTTTGTTATAACCGAAAATTCCGGTTGAAAACTGCTTTTTCATTCGTACACTCCCCCTTCTGCAATATTTTACCACAACGGTTTTGTATTTTTTGTAGAACAGCGGAGTCGAATTCAACTATTTATCGCCTTTTTTATCGTATTTATGTTTTCCGCCACGGCCTGATGCCCCCTTTGGATCATTTCCGGGATCCGGTGTACTTCAGTCATTCCCACATCATAGATATGAGGGTTGATGATGCAATCGGCCTTTTTCGTTTTCAGCCTTGTCATCTGATAGGACATGATGTCAATGGACTGGCTTCCGATTTCCAGAATATTGTTTACTTCACTTCTTCTTTGACCGCTGTAGCCAAGATCGATTCCTATGACCTTCCGTGCCCCCATCTGCTTCAATACGTCCACAGGCACGCTTTCCGTTACTCCTCCGTCCACCAGCCGCATGCCATGAATCATTTTCGGCCGGAATACGACGGGTATGGCAATGCTGGCCCGGACCGCCTCATAGATCGGCACATTATCCAGGTAAACCGTGTATTTCGTATCCTTCAGACCTCTTTTATTGCTCACGAACAGGACCGTAACTCCGGTATTGATATCCACCGATGTGATAGCCAGCGGAATTTTAGCCTCCCGCATCATTTTACCTTTGGTCAGCTTTTTCATCAGCTGCTCCAGATTTTTTCCCTTCACGATCCCATCCCACTCGGTATCCTTTGTAAAAACCCATTTCAGAACTCCGGTCGCTATGCCGGAATAATCCGTATCATAAATATTGCTTTTCAGGGAAAGCGCGGCAGATTCCATCTCCCGGACACTTAAGCCGCATGCATACAATGCCGCGACCATGCTTCCCGCACTGGTTCCCGAAATCCATGATGGAAACAAATCGTTTTCCGCCAATGCCTTCATTGCGCCCACATGGGCTACCCCCCTGGTAGCCCCTCCGGACAGCGCCAGGCCAAATCTCATATGATCAACCCCTTACGCGAAAAAGAAACTTCCGTTCTAGTGTTATCATATGAAACAAATCAACGAAAGGAGATACTTCAGGAACCGGAAAGATACATTATAAGGCGCAAGAAGGCGAAAAAAAGGACGCTTCCCTTGCCTGTACAGCAAACGAACGTCCTTTCTGTTTTTCCCTTATTCCTGGGAATAGTCCTTCAGTAATTTCTGCTTTAAGTCGTATAGCTTCTGGGAAAGATCGACCTTGAATACATGCGGGTTCGTGAGACGCTTGTATTCATCCCAAAGCGTGTCAAGCTCACTCTTGGCATATGCCTGTATATCCAGAAGGTTTGGAGTTTCATATACACATTCTCCATTTACAAATACGGGTACCAACAATTCCTTGACGGTATAATTTCGGAGGGTCATCTTCTTCCAGGTATCCACCGGATCGAAAATGGTCAAAGGTTTGCCGGTATCGATCTCCTCTTCCTCCAGCATGATCAGGTCCGCAACGGCCTTCTTCCCGCCGTTATAAATGCGGACGACCTTTTTATAGCCGGGATTGGTAATCTTTTCCGGGTTCTCTGAAATTTTGATTTTCGGAACCATCACCTTTTCCACCACTTCGGCAGACATCTTATAGACGCCGCCCAGAGCGGGGCAGCCTCGGCTGGTGATCAGAGAGGTACCGACCCCATAACTGTCGATTTTGGCTCCCTGGGCCCGCAGGTCCCAGATCAGATATTCGTCCAGGTCATTGGAAGCTGTGATCTTCGCATTTGGAAATCCCGCTTCGTCCAGCATGACTCTCGCCTTTTTGGTCAGATAAGCCAGGTCTCCGGAGTCGAGCCGGATCCCCAAAGGCTCGTAACCCTTTGCCCGCAATTCTTTGAATACCGTAATGGCATTGGGAATACCGCTCTTCAAGGTATTGTAGGTATCGACCAGCAGCAGGCAGGAGTCGGGGAATGCATCCGCATAAGCTCGGAATGCCGTCAGTTCGTCGGGAAAACTCATCACCCAGCTGTGGCTGTGGGTCCCCTTGACCGGGATACCGAACATCTGTCCGGTCAGAACATTGGAAGTAGCGGAGCACCCGCCTATGATGGCCGCCCTCGCGCCATAAATGCCCGCATCCGGACCCTGGGCTCTTCGCAATCCAAATTCCATAACGCTGTCGTTCTGGGCCGCCAATACCACCCTGCTTGCCTTGGTAGCGATCAAAGTCTGATGGTTTATGATATTCAGCATAGCGGTTTCAATCAGCTGTGCCTCAAAAAGCGGCGCTTTTACCCGTAGGATCGGTTCATTGGGAAATACCACGGTCCCCTCCGGAACGGCATAAATATCTCCTGTAAAGCGCAGCTCCCGGAGCTGATCCAGAAAGCCACGATCAAACAAATTCAGGCTGTCCAGATATTGAATATCTTCTTCTTCGAAATTCAGGTTCTTAATGTAGTCGATTACCTGTTCCAAACCTGCTGCAATCGCATAAGCGCTGTATTCACTTGGCTTGCGGAAAAACATGTCAAATACCGCCTGTTTGCGGTGAGTATTGGTTCTATAATACCCGTACATCATGGTGAGCTGGTATAAATCCGTCATCATTGTCAGGTTTCTCAATTTCATTCGCCCCTCCTTCTATATTTCCAACCATTATACACCAGCCGTATAAAAAAAACAAGCCGGCTTCAACTGATTGCAGCTTGTTTGGAGACTGTTTGCAGATAGCTATCGATCCTCTGTCTATACAACAAATCTCAGGTCAACCTGACTGATAAGTACGGTTATAACATACATATAATTGCCATGCAGCTCGCAGACAAAAACCACGCCCCTGTTTTCCCGGATTTCCCTTCCGCCGAACTTCGTCAATGCGATCAGGCGGCTGTGCTTTACACCCTCGACAATTGCACCTTGTGTTCTGTCTTCATTCATCATCCGAATTCGCTCCTGGTAACGTTTCACGGCATGCTCCGTAGGCACTATGTAGTTTCCCGTCAGGGGACTGGTACTCTTTTTCCTGGATTGGGCCTTTTTGATTTTGGATATTTTCTTACTCAATTCATCTCCTCCTTTTTCATTTTGCCAGAATGAATGAGACACAATCGGATGGATCGAAAATACGGCTGTGGAACTGTCCGCAGTTTGTATTCTATCGTTTGACCCGTTGTAGAATAACGTCAAATCATTTATTCTTAACTATATTGTATAGTAATCAAAACTATTATTCAACTACTTTCCAATCATTCATGAATATTTCAACAATTTTAACAATTTAGTAATTACTATTTTAGCTCCTTGATCCAATTAACGTCAGACAGATGAAAAAGGCTGTTTCCCGTGCAATAAAAAAGCCCGTGATACCTTGGTATCAGAGCTTATTCATTACTCTTCCAATGTGAAATATTTTTCAATCAGGGTTTCCACAATCTTTTTACGGATGTTGGCTTCTGAGACCAAAGTGGAGATAAGGAGCAGCAGGCGGAGCTTTTCCATTTCTTCACTGGATTTGCCTTCCAAACCAGGTTGTTCCATAACCTTATAAACCCGCTCTTTCAAGGTATCGTTCAGATCATCCAGCGCGTCTTCCTTCAATGACAGGTAGGTCTCATAGATCAATTCAATTTCGGAACTGCTGTCTTCCTTGTTAATATCGGTCAGTATGGGACTCAGCAATCTCTTGATATCCTTGATGGACAAAATTGATTTCAGGGTGTAGATCAGGATCAGCAGGATAACGTGGCTGCGATTGTAGCATTTTCCTTCCGGAGGCATCAACATTCCATCCTTGATATAGTTCTGAATCATGGTTTTGGAAATCGCTTTGCGCTCCTCCTCATCGCCGGTGCCTTTTCCAAGCTTTTTATCGAAAAACTCTTCCAGCTGCGAGATATAAAGCCTGTATTCCGGCATCTCTTCCAACTTAATATCCTCATTGCCGTTCACGATATCAAAAAGCTGCGCAAGCAACTCCTGCACCATAAGTAAACATCTCCATATTCCGTTATCATCCTTCGTTATCAAAAACCGGATAAAGCCTGCTTCGTTTACTTCATTATACAGTATTCATAGCCATATGACAAGGAATTCACGAAAAAACAGAGGGCAGAAACGAAAATCATTTCTGCCCTCCGGTTCGATGCTTTCTGCTATATTACATTGGTAGGTATAATTGCATCGATGATTCCGATAACCAACGACGCAATGATTGCTCCCCATATGGTAACGCTCATATTGGGAACCAGGAATTGTGTCAGGTAAATAATAACAGCGGATACAATAAATCCTACAATGCCTCTGCCAAAGGGAGATGCATCAATCTTGAACAAGCGCTGGATTATCCAGTCCATTGCAGCTATCACCAATGCGGCTACCAGGGCCGTTCCAAATCCCATGTTGGAAAAACCCGGGGTCAGCCATGCCGTTATCATAAGTACAATTGCTGCCACAATAAAGCGTATAATTACGCTCAGCCAGCCTCTTCCCTTATCTTTTCCCTCATCGTCCCTTTTTACCTGGTCCATATTCTCTGCCATTTATTCCAACTCCTTTCGTAAAATCAAGCTGATTCTTAATGTTTTTTCATGACTCGTTAATATTTTTTCCAACCTTTTTATTTTCATGCTAGTTTTGATATAAAAAAACAGTGATAGGACATCACTGCTTTTTTTTGGTTTCTTCCTCTTCAACCGGCATACTGCCCGGAGTAGTTTCAGCCGCTTCCGTGTTTCCTTCCTCCCTGCCTTCCGTCGTGATGTCATCACTGCCTGCCGGGAAATCGACCGATAAGGTACCGCCCCCGGATACCGCAGCAGTATCCGTATCATCTTGAAGGATAGAAGCGGCAGGGATATGCTTTCTGCGATAGACAAACAAAGCAGTTCCAAGTACGACAAGCAGGATACCCAACAGCTGGGATACACGAATACTGCCCAAATAAAGGCTGTCCGTTCTCAGACCTTCTATGAAAGCCCGTCCCAGGGAATACAGAATGAGATACAGAAGGAAAACTTCTCCGGTCTTCTTTCGATGTCTCCGGTAAGCCATCAGGATGAAAAACACGATGAAATTCCAGAAGGATTCATAAAAAAAGGTTGCCAGGTGCCATTGCTGGTCGGCATCAATAAAAACGGCCGCGGGAAACCACTGCCACTGCGGATTGTTCACTGCATAGCCGAAGGCTTCCTGGTTAATGTAATTCCCCCAACGTCCAATAGCCTGGCCCAGTATAATACTGGGTGCACAAATGTCAGCCAGATTCCAGAAGTCCACCTTCTTCCACCTGGAAAACAAATATCCGCCCAGGATACCTCCCAACACACCGCCATAAATGGCAAGCCCACCCTTGCGGATGTTGACGATATCCAACAGATTATTTCGGTACTGATCCCATTCAAATATCACATAATACAGTCTTGCACCGATAATTGCCATGGGAATGACCAGAAGGGCCATATCCACAATGGAATCCTGACTTACGCCAAAAACCTTTGCATTACGCATGGCGAGAAAGATGCCGAATAATACGCCAAGGGAAATCAGAATACCATACCAAAAGATCGGCTTATCAAAAATATAAAAGGCCACCGGATTCATATCACCACTCCTTTACTCTCCAATTATATAAATTGGGAATCTCATAGTCAAGGCATATGACGGAAATAATTATAAAGGAAATTATGGGGAAGACGAAAAAAAATTCACCGAAAAACAACGAAACGGAGAGAAGACTTCTCCCCGCTTCGTTGTTTTATTTTATTTCATTATTGAGGATTTATACGGTTGATCATTTCGTTTAGTTCTTTGGTAAAACCGGATATGGGTTTTCCGTTTCCGATATCCTTGAAAATATCCTCTATCCGACTGACCAAATCGGGATCCGCTGTAACAACCACTCTGGTAATCCTGTTGTCGGCATCTTTCACCTTGTTTTCTACCTGACTTTTAATGGCATCCGTCAATTTGCCCTTGTACTGTTCGTTAAACTGCACTCCAACCATGGCCGTATTGCCGGTTATTACGCAGGCAGCGGACTCAATTTCCTTTTGCTCGGCTGCCGCATCTGCTATCCGCTCGGCACGGTTTTCCATATCCCCGACGTTCGTTCCAGTCCTGTTATTTCCGGTAGGATTCGGTGTGGTGACCGTATTCGGCGTAACAGGCCCGGGTGTGGGGGAAGGCACGAGCGGTTGGTTCGGCGTAGTCCTGGGAACTACCCTGGTCTGGCGGGTTCCCGGTGTGGGACTGGGTACATTCGTACCGGGACGCCTAACAGGAGCACAGGATACAACAAACATCATAACTAAGATGAATGCCAAAACAGAGAATAGGTAGTGTCTTTTTTTCATTCAATCGCCTCCTTGTCTCTATTTTGGCTTGCTCTATATATTTTATGAAATGTAATTCATTGAACCCCTGGTTCTTTTTTCAAAGAATATCATATCTTTCAGACATTGGATCGCGAAACCATTTTTTTCAGATTTTCCAAATAGGGCGGAGAAACAATTCCTTTTTCCGTTATGATAGCGGTTATATATTTTGCGGGGGTGACATCAAATGCCGGATTTGCAACCTTTACACCCTCCGGAGCAATTCTGGTTTCTCCGATAAAGGTTACCTCCCGTTCATTCCGCTCCTCTATTGTGATTTCTTCACCGGACGCGATGGAAAAATCAAGGGTGGAGACCGGTGCCGCCACATAAAACGGGATATTGTTTTCCCTGGCCAGAACCGCAACGCTGTAAGTGCCTATTTTGTTGGCGGTGTCGCCGTTTGCGGCGATCCGATCCGCTCCTACGATGGCAGCGGTAACGACTCCTTTTTTCATAAAATATCCGGCCATATTGTCTGTGATCAAAGTCACAGGGATATTGGACTGCATGAGCTCCCAGGCGGTCAATCTGGCACCCTGCAGATATGGCCTCGTTTCATCCGCATATACGGATACCTTTTTCCCGTTTTCCCAAGCGGCACGAATTACCCCCAAAGCCGTACCATAATCTACGGTGGCCAGTGCACCGGCATTGCAGTGGGTCAGGATCACTTCCCCGCCTTTCAGGAGCACCTGCCCGTTCTCGCCGATTTTCCGGTTGATCCGGAAATCTTCCTCCGCCATGTTGTCCGCTTCTCTTTCCAGGATCTTCTGAATGTCCGGAATGGTTTTTTCCCGATTTTCCTCCGCTTTTCTTACCATCCGGTCAATTGCCCAGAACAGGTTGACTGCAGTAGGCCGCGTGCTTTTCAGCTCGTCCGCTGCATGGTACAGCCTTTTGAAAAATTCTTCCTTGTCCCGGCCGCTATTTTCTTTCACTCCCAATACGATCCCATACGCGGCAGTGACCCCTATGGCAGGGGCACCTCTGACCTTCATTGCTTTGATCGCTTCCGCCGCATCCCGATAGGTAATGCATTCGATTGTCTCCATGTGAAGAGGCAGTCTGGTCTGATCCAGCAGATACAGCCTTCCGTTCTTCCATTCCAATGTTTTCACTGTCAAATCCCTCCGCAGGTACAGCTGAACTCCGTATCCAAACGCTTTATCATGGTCAGGATCAATTCTTTTACCTTACTGTTGTTTTCCTCAAAGACCCGCAGCACTTCTTCATTCGTTACAGGTTCTATGTCGTCCCGCCCTTCCAGGCCGGCATCATAATCCGTAATCAGGGAAATATTCGCATAGCAGAGTCCCAACTCCCTGGCCAGCACTACTTCCGGGTATTGTGTCATGCTGACAAGATGCCATCCCATACTGCTGAACCATCGACTTTCCGCCTTTGTGGAAAATCTGGGTCCCTGAATCACAACTACCGTCCCTGTTTCATGCATAGCAAGGCCTTTCGTTTTTGCAATTTCGACCGCAAGTTTTCTCAGTCTCGGGCAGTATGGATAGGCCATACTGGTATGAATGACCTCCGGCCCTTCAAAAAAGGTATCCTGCCGTCCGCTGGTACGGTCGACAAACTGGTCGCTGACGACAAAGTCACCTGGCCTGATGTCCGGTTGAAGGCTGCCCGCCGCCGTTGTCGCAATCACCTGCCTGACGCCGAGTTCCTTCATGGCATAGAGATTTGCCCGGTAGTTGACCTTATGGGGCGGATATTGATGATCCTTCCCATGCCTGGGCAAAAAAGCAACGGTTTTATCCTCCACCCGGCCCAGGGCGATCTTATCACTGGGCGCACCATACGGCGTTGGAACAACGATCTCCTCTACATTGTCCAGAAGGGAATAAAGGCCGGACCCTCCTATCACTCCCACATCCGCTTTTCGGTTCATTTTTCCTCTCCTCCTCAGAATTTAATGAAAGACTGCTTCCCGTAAACATCGATAATATGCACGGCGATTCCGCCATCGGACACCGGTTTCCCTGTTTCTCCGCTTCCGTCCGGAATCGTCAGCATTGACGCCAGCTTCGGGCTTTTTTGCGTACGAAAGGAATACTGCTCCGGAACATAAATTCCATTCCGCATCCTGCCTGCAGACCAATAATCGATATAATCCATAAAATCCGGAATTCCCGGCAGACGTCTGCACAGATAATCCATCAGGTGCAATTCCGTCTCATCGTCGCTATGACGGGTCATTTTCAATCTTGTCCCGCCGCTTGGGTCATATTCCATCGGCTTCATCGCCGGATCGCTGATGAAAATGCATCCGGCATCGGAAGGCTGCCGCGATACCTGCAACAGCCGCTTCCGGCTGACGATCAGAGAAAAATCGCTGTTGTCCATGCCAGCCCACTTTCTGCCGGTTTTTTGAGCCACGGCCAAGGTCGTTCCGGATCCGGCAAAGAAATCCCCCACCCAATCCCCCGGCCGGGATGTGGATCGGATAATCCGCTCCAGCAATGCCTCCGGCTTCTGGGTATCATAACCGGTTCGCTCCGGATCCTTTTGCTGCAGGTGGGAGATATCATCCCAGACATCGCTGGGGTAGACCTTGGAGTCTTCGTAATAGCGGTATTCTTTGCCGTTGGTATGAATGGACCAGAAGGTACGGCCATCCTCATCGATCTGCCGCTTCATATTGTTCCGTTTGTCGGCTCCTCTCGGCTTGCCCACCGCTTCGATATTGAAAAAATGCTTGTCCGATTTCCGATAAAACAGGATTGTATCATGCTTCCGGCTGAAATGGTTCTTTGCACGGCCGCCGCTTTTGTAGGCCCATATGATTTCATTCAGCATATTTTCCGCTCCGAAGATTTCGTCCATCAGGATCCTGGCATAGGAACTGAACCGGTAATCCAGATGTAAAAAAAGGGAGCCTTCCGGCTTCAACAGTTCGCGGCTGCAGGCCAGGACCTGCCTCAGCATATGGAGGAAGCTTTCCCTGCTCTCCCATTGATCGGAATAAGCCCGATGGGGTAACATGTATCGGATATCCCCTCGCCATCCTTCTTCCCCTATCCTCTGCTGAAATCGAAAAGCCTGCCCTGTGAAAAAAGGAGGATCCAGATAGATCACCTGGAATTTATCCTTCCAATCCTTCTGCAGAAGAGGCAGCGCGTCTGCAGCATCCGCTTTGTAAAAATATCCCGCGGGTTCCTCACTTACAGGCCCCGGGATATGCTTTTCCGTAATGTCCAGCGGCATTCTTTCACCGTCCGTCTTCTTATTTTATACATACACCCAACTTGATTATACTTTATAAGTCCCGTTGCTGCAACATAACGAAGAACGCCTTAGCCTTAGTTACAGCAGAATTATCAATGAATCTGCCCAGAGATCACAGCGATTGCTTTGGTCGGGCATTTCTCCGCGCATACCATGCAGTTGGTGCATTTCTCATAATCGATTCTTGCCAGATTATTAACAAAGGTAATGGCTTCGGAAGGGCATTCCTTTCCACAGATCCGGCAGCCGATGCAGCCGACCTTGCAGTATTTTCCGACATCTCTGCCTTTGTCCCCGGACATGCACGCTACCTGTACGATACTGGATTCGGGTATCAGCTCAATGATATTCTTGGGGCACACAGCCACGCATTTTCCGCAGGCGGTACACTTTTCCCTGTCGACGACCGCAATTCCCTTTACGTTCACATGAATGGCGTCAAAGGGGCAAACCCGTTCGCAGGTGCCGAGACCCAGGCATCCGTATTTGCAGCCCTTTTGTCCGTCTGCCAGCATGGATGCCGCTATGCAGTCCTCAATGCCCTCATATCTGTATTGATTGATCGTCTGATCGCAATCGCCCTGGCATAATACCCGGGCAATTCGGCGTTCCCCGATCTCCGCCTTTACACCCATGATGGCCGCTACCTTTTCCGTAACGGGGCCGCCGCCTACCGGACAGCCGTTGGCCGGTGCCTTTCCGGCCACCACCGCCGCTGCAAAGCCGTCGCAGCCGGGCTGTCCGCATCCGCCGCAGTTTGCTCCGGGCAATACCCCCCGGATTGCATCCGTCCTGACGTCCTGTTCCACCGCAAACTTCCTGGAAGCCATAGCCAGTCCCGCTCCGAAAAGAAAGCTCAGGGCGCCTAAGATCAGTACAGGGAGCAATAATTGTTCCCACATCAGATATCCCCCCTCATCTTATTAATCCCTGGAATCCCAGAAAAGCCACCGACATCAGCCCCGCTGTGATCATGGCGATCGGAAAGCCCTGAAGCGGCTTCGGAATATCGGAAAGCTCCAATCTTTCCCGGATTCCTGCAAAAAGAACGATAGCCAGAGTAAATCCCAGAGCGCCTCCGATTCCATTCACCAGAGACTGAAGCAGGTCATACTGTTCCTCAATGTTCATGATGGCCACGCCCAATACCGCGCAGTTGGTTGTAATCAGGGGCAGGTAAACACCCAACGCCTGGTACAGGGATGGGCTGGACTTTTTGATGACCATCTCCACAAACTGTACCAACGCCGCAATGATCAGAATAAATGCAAGAGTCTGCATATACTCCATGTGCAAAGGCACAAGAATGAAGTATTGCGCCAGATAGGTAAACAGGGATGCCATCGCAATGACAAAAGTCACCGCGATACCCATGCCAACCGCAGTGGACACTCTCTTGGACACGCCAAGGAATGGACAGATGCCCAGAAATTTCGACATGATAAAGTTATTTACAAGAATCGAGCTCAGCAGGATCAAAAAGATCCGGCTCGCATATTCCATGGTAACTCCTCCCTTTCGTTAATGCGCTTCTGTTAATGGCAATCCGCATCCGGCTGTTTCTCCGCTTTTCTGTCGGTAACCTTATTGAGAAGGCCAAGCAAAAGCCCGAGAGTAAAAAATGCACCGGGCGGCAGGATCATAATAATGGCCGGTTCATAAGCCATGGGCAGCAGCCGTATGCCGAATACGGAGCCTGCGCCGATCAGTTCCCGGATGCTTCCCAGGAGTGTCAAAGCCAAGGTAAACCCCAGGCCCATTCCGATACCATCCATGAAGGACTGGAAGGGCGGGTTCTTGAATGCAAAGGCCTCCGCCCGGGCAAGGATGATGCAATTGACAACGATCAATGGGATATACAGCCCCAATGCCTCATATAATGTCGGTACAAATGCATGCATCAGCATGTCGACGATGGTTACGAATGCCGCAATGATGACAACAAATGCCGGGATCCGGATCTTTTCGGAAATATAGTTCCGGAGAAGGGATATGAACAGATTGGACATTGACAAAACAAATACAACTGCCAGACCCATTCCGATGCCGTTTATGGCGGCGGGGGTCAGGGCAAGGGTCGGGCACATTCCCAGTACCAGCCTGAATATGGGGTTTTCGTCAAATATGCCGTTTAAAAAGGTTCCTTTTAAATTACTCATTCTGATTCCCCCTCCCACTCTGTGTAAAACTGCGCCGCCA